>OKEG01000005.1_pt1 | contig 218076 bp, 206 predicted proteins | sample 1614111 | NCBI WGS metagenome assembly OKEG01 (sample SAMN04436907, study PRJEB24849) | human gut metagenome | biome: human gut; feature: NICU; material: stool | host: Homo sapiens | place: USA: Saint Louis, MO | collected 2012-04-09 | reverse complement strand
CAGGGATACTGGCTAAGCCGGCCGCTGACGCTGGAAGCGCTGATCGCCGCCCATGATGAACCGGCGAAATATTTCCCAACCCGCTAAGGGTCCTTTATTATTTGCTATCAGAGGCCGGGCCGTTTCAGGCCCGGCATGGGAGGACGAGATCCTGGTTATTTTTGCGCGCATCAGCCTGATACTGCTGGCCTTATTTAGCCTGCAGAGCCAGGCGCAAACCATTAAAGAGAGCGACAGGTTCGCGATTATCGGCGAGCCGAAATACGCCGCAGGCTTTACCCATTACGATTATGCCAATCCCGCCGCGCCTAAAGGCGGCGCAATTACCCTCGCCGCCATCGGTACCTTTGATAATTTCAACCGCTACGCCATGCGCGGCAACCCGGGTATTCGTACCGAAAGCTTATACGATACGCTCTTCACCACCTCTGACGATGAGCCCGGCAGCTACTATCCGCTGATTGCCGAGCATGCGCGCTACGCCGATGATTTTTCGTGGATGGAGATTACGCTCAATCCGCGCGCCCGCTACCACGACGGCAGCCCCATCACCGCCAGCGATGTCGCGTTTACCTTCCAGAAGTTTATGACCGAAGGGGTGCCGCAGTTTCGCCTCTATTATAAAGGCACCCGCGTAAAAGCCATCGCTCCGCTCACCGTGCGCATTGATTTAGCCGCCCCGGGCAAAGAGAACATGCTTAGCCTGATGACACTGCCCGTTATGCCGGAAAAATACTGGAGGAATCATAAGCTCAGCGACCCGCTCTCTGCGCCGCCGCTGGCCAGCGGCCCGTATCGCATCACCGCCTGGCGCATGGGCCAGTACATTACCTACTCGCGGGTAAAGGACTACTGGGCTGCCGATTTGCCGGTCAACCGCGGGCGCTGGAATTTCGACTCGCTGCGCTACGACTATTATCTGGATGACAACGTTGCTTTCGAAGCCTTTAAGGCCGGCGCCGTCGACCGCCGCGAAGAGAACGTTGCCAAAAACTGGGCGACCCGCTACGTTGGACGCAACTTTACCCACGGCTATATCGTCAAAGACGAATACACCAACACCTCGGCGCAGAACACGCAGTGGCTGGCGTTTAATATTCAGCGCCCGGTATTTTCCGATCGCCGGGTGCGCGAAGCCATCACCCTCGCCTTTGATTTTGAATGGATGAATAAGGCGCTGTTCTATGGCTCCTACAGCCGCGCCAACAGCTTCTTTCAGAATACCGAATACGCGGCGCGCGATTATCCGGATGCCGACGAGCTGGCGCTGCTGACGCCGCTGAAAAAAGAGATCCCGGCCGAAGTCTTCACGCAGATATACCGGCCGCCAATTTCCAGCGGCGATGGTTTCGCTCGCGCAAACCTGCTGAAAGCGGATGCCATCCTTAACCAGGCGGGGTGGATAGTGAAAAACCAGCGCCGGATGAATGCGAAGAGCGGCAAACCGTTACGCTTTGAGCTGCTGCTTCCCTCCGGCAGCAGCGATCGCTGGGTCCTGCCCTTTCAGCACAATCTTCAGCGGCTCGGCATCGTTATGGATATCCGCCAGGTCGACAACTCCCAGTACAGCAATCGCAAGCGCAGTCGGGATTACGACATGATGCCAAACGTCTGGCGCGCCACACCCTGGCCCGACACCGGCCTGCAAGTCTCCTGGGACTCCCAATATATTAACTCCAGCTACAACGCCTCTGGGGTCCAAAGCCCGGCCGTCGACCAGCTCATCGCGCAGATTATTCGCTGGCAGGGTAATAAAGAAAAGCTGCTGCCGCTGGGCCGGGCTCTCGACCGCGTGCTGACGTGGAACTATTACATGCTGCCGATGTGGTATATGGCCCAGGACCGAACCGCATACTGGGACAAATTCTCCTTCCCGCAGACCCGCGCGATCTACTCCTCCGGTTTCGAAAACGGGTGGTACGACGCAAGCAAAGCGGCCAGACTCCCCGCGGACAGACGCTAAGGAATTAAGATGGGTGCATATCTGCTCCGCCGACTACTGCTCATCATCCCCACCCTATGGGCGATTATCACCATTAACTTTTTTATTGTGCAGATTGCGCCCGGCGGCCCGGTCGATCAGGCGATTGCGGCGATTGAGTTCGGCGATCGCGGCGGCTTGCCCGGCGCCGGTGACGGCGGGATGGCCGCCAGCCATGCGCGTACCGGCGTCAGCAACATCAGCGATGGGCACTATCGCGGCGGGCGCGGGCTGGACCCGGAAGTGATTGCCGAGATAACCCACCGCTACGGCTTTGATAAGCCTCTGCACGAGCGCTATTTTAAAATGCTCGGAGATTACCTGCGCTTTGATTTTGGCGATAGCCTGTTTCGTAGCTCATCGGTGCTGCAGCTGATTAAAGACAGCCTGCCGGTCTCTATCACCCTGGGCTTATGGAGTACGCTCATTATCTATCTGGTGTCGATTCCGCTGGGGATCCGTAAAGCGGTCAGCAACGGCAGCCATTTTGACGTCTGGAGCAGTACGCTGATTATTATCGGCTATGCGATCCCAGCGTTCCTGTTCGCCATTTTGCTGATCGTTATCTTTGCCGGCGGCAGCTATTTCGATCTCTTTCCGCTGCGCGGGCTGGTGTCCGCCAACTTCGACAGCCTGCCGTGGTACCAAAAAATCCTCGACTATCTCTGGCATATCACCCTACCGGTGCTGGCAACGGTGATCGGCGGTTTTGCCGCCCTCACGATGCTGACCAAAAACAGCTTTCTTGATGAGATCCGCAAGCAGTACGTGGTTACCGCCCGCGCCAAGGGGGTAAGCGAAAAGCAGATCCTCTGGGGACACGTGTTTCGCAACGCGATGCTGCTGGTGATCGCCGGTTTCCCGGCTACCTTTATCAGCATGTTTTTTACCGGCTCGCTGCTGATTGAAGTAATGTTCTCTCTTAACGGACTGGGGCTGCTGGGCTATGAAGCCACCGTATCTCGCGATTACCCGGTCATGTTCGGCACGCTGTATATTTTTACCCTGATTGGCCTACTGCTGAATATCATCAGCGATATCAGCTATACGCTGGTCGATCCGCGTATCGATTTTGAGGGCCGCTAATGTCATTTTTTAGTCCCGTCAATCAGGCCCGCTGGGCGCGTTTTCGCCACAACCGCCGCGGCTACTGGTCGCTATGGATCTTTTTAGCGCTTTTCGCCTGTAGCCTGTGCGCCGAGCTGATTGCTAACGATAAGCCGCTACTCGTCCAGTACCGCGGCAGCCTCTACGTCCCGCTCCTGAAAAACTACAGCGAGACCACCTTCGGCGGCAGCTTTGCCACCGCCGCCGACTATCAGGACCCGTGGCTGCAAAAGCGGCTGGACGATAACGGCTGGGCCCTGTGGGCGCCGGTTCGGTTCGGCGCGACGACCATAAATTTCGCCACCGATGCGCCCTTCCCTTCGCCGCCGTCAGCCCAGAACTGGCTGGGCACCGATGCCAACGGCGGTGACGTGCTGGCGCGAATTCTGTACGGTACGCGCATTTCCATTCTCTTTGGTCTGCTGCTGACCTTCTTCTCCAGCGTGCTGGGCGTGATGGCCGGCGCCGTTCAGGGGTATTATGGTGGAAAGATTGACCTCTGGGGACAGCGGTTTATCGAAGTATGGTCGGGAATGCCGACGCTGTTTCTGATTATCCTGCTCTCAAGCGTCGTGCAGGCCAACTTCTGGTGGCTGCTGGCCATTACCGTGCTGTTCGGCTGGATGACGCTGGTCGGCGTCGTCCGCGCCGAGTTCCTGCGCACCCGTAACTATGATTATATCCGCGCCGCGCAGGCGCTTGGCGTCAGCGATCGCGCGATTATTCTGCGCCATATGCTGCCTAACGCCATGGTCGCCACCCTGACCTTCCTGCCGTTCATTCTGTGCAGTTCGATAACCACCCTGACCTCGCTCGATTTTCTCGGCTTTGGCCTGCCGCTGGGCTCTCCTTCGCTGGGTGAACTGCTGTTGCAGGGTAAAAACAACCTTCAGGCGCCCTGGCTGGGCATCGCCGCCTTTCTGTCGGTGGCGGTGCTGCTGACGTTATTGATTTTTATTGGTGAGGCGGTTCGCGATGCCTTTGACCCAAGCAAGGCGGTGTAGCATGACGCAACCTCTGTTAGATATCGATAACCTCTCCATCGCCTTTCGCCAGCAGGGAGAAACCACCTCCGTCGTCAGCGAACTGTCGCTGCAGATTGCCGTCGGCGAGACCCTGGCGCTGGTCGGCGAGTCCGGCTCCGGTAAGAGCGTAACCGCGCTATCGGTGCTGCGGCTGCTCCCGTCGCCGCCGGTCAGCTATCCCACCGGCGATATCCGCTTTCACGGTCAGTCGCTGCTGCACGCGGATGAGCGCACCCTGCGCGGCGTGCGCGGTAACCGCATCGCGATGATCTTCCAGGAACCGATGGTTTCGCTTAATCCGCTGCATACCCTGGAAAAACAGCTGTACGAAGTGCTCTCCTTGCATCGCGGGATGCGTAAAGAAGCGGCGCGCGGAGAAATCCTCGACTGCCTGGAGCGCGTCGGGATCCGCAATGCGCCCCGGCGGCTGGCTGACTATCCGCATCAGCTGTCCGGCGGCGAGCGCCAGCGGGTGATGATCGCCATGGCGCTATTGACCCGCCCGGAGCTGCTTATCGCCGACGAACCCACTACCGCGCTGGACGTCTCGGTGCAGGCGCAAATCCTCACGCTACTGCGCGAGCTGAAGCAAGAGTTAAATATGGGGCTGCTGTTTATCACCCATAACCTGAGCATCGTTCGTCAGCTCGCCGATCGCGTCGCGGTGATGCAGAACGGCCGCTGCGTCGAACAAAACGGCTGCCAGGCGCTGTTTTTCGCCCCCGAACACCCTTATACCCGCCGCCTGCTGGACAGCGAGCCGTCGGGCGATCCCGTCCCGCTCGCGCCCGATGCCCCGGTATTACTGCGGGCGGAAAACCTGAGTATCGCCTTTCCGATACGTAAAGGTCTGCTGCGACGGGTTGTCGATCATAACCGCGTCGTTAATGCCGTCAGCTTTCATTTGCGCGCGGGAGAAACGCTGGGGCTGGTCGGCGAGTCAGGATCGGGCAAAAGCACCACCGGGCTGGCGCTTCTGCGTCTGATTCATTCCGCTGGCGCGATCGCCTTTGACGGTGAGGCGCTTCAGGGACGCAACCGTCAGCAAATGCTGCCGCTGCGTCGCCGCATGCAGGTGGTGTTTCAGGACCCTAACTCATCGTTAAACCCGCGGCTCAACGTGCTGCAAATTATTGAAGAGGGACTGCGCGTTCATCAGCCAACGCTCACGCCCGCCGAACGGGAACAGGCGGTGATTCAGGCGATGCAGGAGGTAGGTCTCGATCCGCAATCACGGCATCGCTACCCTGCCGCCTTCTCCGGCGGCCAGCGTCAGCGCATCGCTATCGCCAGGGCGCTGGTCGTCAAACCGCAGCTTATTGTGCTGGATGAGCCCACCTCATCGCTGGATAAAACCGTGCAGGCGCAAATCCTCGCGCTGCTGAAGGCGTTACAGCAAAAGCATCAGCTGGCCTATATTTTTATCAGCCATGATTTACGCGTCGTGCGGGCGCTGTGTCATCAGGTGATGGTGCTGCGGCAGGGAGAAGTCGTCGAGCAGGGTGAGTGCGAGCGCGTATTTACCGCTCCGCAGCAGGAGTATACCCGTCAGCTGCTGGCGTTGAGCTGACGGTCAGAAGGGGTTGTTGCCGGAGAAGGGTTCAGCAATCGCCACGCCGAAATTTTTCAGGCGACAGGTCGCGGCAAATTCGTCCTGACGGTTAACAAACAGGCACGGTTCCCCTTCGCATTCCACGACAGAACTGTCGACCTCGATGTCGCTAAGGGCCTGGCTGAGTTTATGCATGACCGGCCACGCGCTTTCGCCATCGGGGCTGAGTAGTTTCAACGCCACGAGGCTGTTTTCACTCTGCGAGCCGTTTTGCGGAATCGGTTCAACTCTTGAACCTGCAAAACCGGCCAGCCAGCGATAGCTCTGCGGCAGACGGTGTACGATAGAGAGTTGCAGTGTATTCACGTGTTTACCCCGGAAGCAAAATACTTCACAATAATTTTACATCAATACTAACACATTATTGACAACTAGTCCTGATCCTGCACAGAAAACGCTTACACCAGTGGCATAGCCGTGTTATTGGTTTGTAATGTAAAAGTTTATAATTGTGCAGGTGGAACATCTTCGGGCTATATGTACCCGTTTCTGTGATCTAAAACAACTTTTTTATCGCAATCATGCGACTTTTAGAGCGATTTGATTTTACATAAAATAAACAAATTACTGAACTGAGAAGCCGGCTTCGGTTGATATGCATCAAAAAAAGGGGCGATATCGCCCCCTGAAAGTCGCTTAGCGCGCGGCTTTGCGCCGTCGGCTGGCGTAGAGATAAAAGAGAATGGAGCTGCTGGCGCAGAAGGCGATGGAAATCAGCATTGGCCAGGCGGTGGTAAACGTTGCCATCGATAGCAGCGCGCCGACAATGGCGCCAATGCCGAAACGGAAAGTGCCTGCCAGCGAGGAAGCGGTCCCCGCCATATGCGGAAACTCATCGAGAATCACCGCCATCGCGTTGGAAGAGACCATCGAAACGCAGCCGATGAACGCCGCTACGCCAAACACCAGCGCCCAAAAACCCACGTCAAACAGCGCGCACACCACCATCCATACCGCCATGGCAAACTGGATCCACAGCCCGGCGCGGAACATATTCAGCGCCCCAACCCGCCGCACAAACCGGCTGTTGATCATGGTCATGACAAACAGGAAGACGACGTTCAGCGCAAAATAGTAGCCAAAGTGCTGCGGGGAAACGTGGTTAATATTGATATACACAAACGGGCCGGCGCTCAGAAACGAGAACATCCCGGCGAAGCTAAAGCCGCTTGCCAGCATATAGCTGAGCACCCGCTTATGGCGAAACAGGGTCGCGAAGTTGCCTAACGTAGTACGAATGTGAAACTTCTGCCGGCGTTCCGGCGGCAGGGTCTCGCTAATAAAGAACGCGATCATCGCCGAGGCTAAGAGTGCAGCCAGCGCGAGGATCCAGAAGATCGCATGCCAGCTAAACCACACCAGCACAGCGCCGCCGACCATCGGCGCCACCAGCGGCGCGACGGTCGTCACCAGCATGACGAACGACATCATCCGCGAGAACTCTTCTTTGGGATAGATATCGCGCATCAGGGCGTTAATCACCACGCTCGCCGCCGCGGCCGCCAGACCGTGGAAAAAGCGCATGGTAATCAGCATATCGATAGTCTGCGACAGCGCGCAGGCCACCGCCGCCGCGGCAAAAACCAGCGTACCGCCAAGAATAACTGGCTTACGCCCTAAGCTGTCCGCCATCGGGCCATACAACAGCTGGCCGAGGGCAAAGCCCAGAATATAGGTGCTCAGCGTCATCTGCGCGCTGCCGTCCGGCACGTTAAACTGCGCCGCGATCACCGGCAGCGCCGGAAGATACATATCAATCGACAGCGGCATTAACATCGCCAGCAGGCCAAGAATAAACACAATCCCTAATGAAGAATTCTGCTTTGCCGTCACGTTTTACTCCGCGCATGTTGGCCGCCGACGCTGGCAATTTCAGCTTCCGTCAGCGGACGATACTCACCGGGCGCCAGCGCCGCATCAAGCGCAATGTCGCCAATACGTTCGCGATGCAGGCCCACTACATGGTTACCCACCGCGGCAAACATTCGCTTAACCTGATGATAGCGCCCTTCGCTAATGGTCAGGCGGACCTCGGTTGGGGTCACGACTTCCAGCACCGCCGGTTTGGTCAGCTCTTTCTCATTATGCAGCTGAACGCCTTTGGCAAACTGCTCGGCGGTCGTCTCGTCAACCGGGTTTTCCAGCGTCACCAGATAGGTTTTTTCACAATGATGGCGAGGAGAAGTAATGCGGTGAGACCACTGACCGTCGTCGGTCATCAGCACCAGCCCGGTCGTGTCGATATCCAGGCGACCCGCGGCATGCAGCTTGTGCGCCACCGGCACGTCGAGGAAATAAAGCACCGTCGGATGATCCGGATCGTCGGTGGAACACACGTAACCCTGCGGCTTGTTAAGCATAAAGTAGCGCGGGCCGTTCTGCTGAACCAGCGTATTGCCGTCGTACTCGACGTCGTGCTCCGGCAGAAGCTTGAAGGAAGTGTCTTTTACAATGTCGCCGTCCACGGTAACGCGGCTGCCGCGGATTTCACGCCCGGCAATAGCCCGGCTAACGCCAAGTTGCTGAGCGATAAACTTATCAAGTCGCATGAGATTTTTTTAGCCTGTAAGAGTGCTGGAGCGGGCAACGCGCCCGAAAAAGAAGAATTTCATAGGTAGTATAACGAGCTATTAACACCACTCAAGGGAAAAGATTCGTGGCATACTATTCGCGAGTTAATTAACCGCTATAAATTCATGACCTTTACACTACGTCCCTACCAAAAAGAAGCGGTCGACGCCACGCTCGCCTGGTTTCGCCGCCACCATGAACCCGCCGCGATTGTCCTGCCGACCGGCGCAGGTAAAAGCCTGGTCATCGCCGAACTGGCGCGCCTGGCGCGCGGTCGGGTACTGGTGCTGGCGCACGTTAAAGAGCTGGTGGCGCAGAACCACGCCAAGTATTGCGCGCTCGGCCTGGAGGCGGATATTTTCGCCGCGGGCCTTAAGCGCAAAGAGAGCCACGGTAAAGTGGTCTTTGGCAGCGTGCAGTCGGTCGCCCGCAACCTTGACCAGTTTCAGGGGGAGTTTTCGCTGCTGATTGTCGACGAGTGCCACCGCATCAGCGACGATGATGACAGCCAGTACCAGCAGATCATCAGCCACCTTCAGCAGGTCAATCCGCATCTGCGCCTGCTGGGGCTGACCGCCACGCCTTTTCGCCTCGGTAAGGGATGGATTTACCAGTTCCACTACCACGGCATGGTGCGCGGCGATGAAAACGCGCTGTTTCGCGACTGCATCTACGAGCTGCCGCTGCGCTATATGATTAAGAACGGCTACCTGACGCCGCCGGAGCGGCTGGATATGCCGGTGGTTCAGTATGACTTCAGCCGTCTCCAGGCGCAAAGCAATGGCCTGTTCAGCGAGGCCGACCTGAACCATGAGCTGAAAAAACAGCAGCGCGTCACGCCGCATATCGTTAGCCAAATCGTCGAGTTCGCTCAAACGCGTAAAGGGGTGATGATTTTCGCCGCCACCGTTGAACATGCCCGTGAAGTGACCGGGTTACTTCCGCAGGGCGAAGCGGCTTTAATTACCGGTGAAACGCCGGGGCCGGAGCGCGATCGCATCATTGAAGCGTTTAAAGCCCAGCAGTATCGCTATCTGGTCAACGTCGCGGTACTGACCACCGGCTTTGATGCGCCGCATGTCGATCTGATCGCCATCCTGCGCCCGACCGAGTCGGTGAGTCTTTACCAACAGATCGTCGGCCGCGGCCTGCGCCTGGCGCCGGGTAAAACCGACTGCCTGATCCTTGATTACGCCGGGAATCCGCACGATCTCTATGCTCCGGAAGTGGGGACGCCGAAAGGAAAAAGCGACAACGTGCCGGTCCAGGTGTTTTGCCCGGCATGCGGTTTCGCCAATACGTTCTGGGGGAAAACCACCGCCGACGGCACGCTGATTGAACACTTTGGCCGCCGCTGCCAGGGCTGGTTTGAAGATGACGAAGGCCATCGCGAGCAGTGTGATTTTCGCTTTCGCTTCAAAAACTGCCCGCATTGCAACGCGGAAAACGATATCGCCGCCCGCCGCTGCCGCGAGTGCGATACCATTCTGGTCGACCCCGATGACATGCTGAAAGCCGCGCTGAAGCTAAAAGACGCGCTGGTGCTGCGCTGTAGCGGAATGGATCTGCAGCACGGCGCGGATGATAAAGGCAGCTGGCTGAAAATCACCTATTACGATGAAGATGGCGCGGACGTCAGCGAGCGCTTCCGCCTGCATACCCCCGCCCAGCGCACCGCCGTTGAGCAGCTCTTTATCCGCCCGCACACCCGAACGCCGGGCGTGCCGCTGCGCTGGATAACGCCCGCCGATATCATCGCCCAGCAGGCGCTGCTGCGCCATCCGGACTTTGTCGTGGCGCGCATGAAGGGGCAATACTGGCAGGTGCGGGAGAAAATATTTGATTATCAGGGCCGATTTCGCCGGGCCAATGAATTGCGCTAATCCTCCGCGCGCCTGAGGTTTTGGTTGCCGCAAAAACGTATGGCGGCTATAATGCCGCCCGCTTTTGCATTCGCAAAGCAGATAATCTGCCTGCTGCTGGGTCGCCTGTAGCAGGATTTATATATAGAGAGACATCAATGTTTACTATCAATGCAGAATTACGTAAAGAGCAGGGTAAGGGTGCGAGCCGCCGCCTGCGTGCAGCTAACAAATTCCCGGCCATCATCTATGGCGGTGAAGCTGCGCCAGTAGCAATCGAACTGGATCACGACAAAGTGTGGAACATGCAGAACAACGCTGAGTTCTACAACGAAGTTCTGACCCTCGTTGTTGATGGCAAAGAAGAGAAAGTTAAAGCTCAGGCTGTTCAGCGCCACCCGTTCAAGCCGAAGCTGACTCACATCGACTTCGTTCGCGCTTAATCGCCGACTGAAAGTTGTATGGCAAACGCCCCGCTCCGCAAGGTTCGGGGCGTTTTGTTTATCAGGCTAACAGCGTTGCCGCATTCAGCGCCAGATGCTGCAGCAGCATAATCGTTTTCGCATCGACGATTTCCCCTTCGCCAATAGCCCGCAGCGCTTTTTCCAGCGGCCACTCCAGCACCTCGATATCTTCCCCTTCCGTCGCCAGGCCGCCACCGTCGCCGCGCCGATCGTCGGCAGAGTATTCGGCGATGAAAAAGTAAAGCTTCTCCGTCACCGAACCGGGGCTCATGTAAGCGGTGAATACCGGCTCAATCCGCGTGACGCGAAAACCGGTCTCCTCTTCGGCTTCGGCAACGATGCGCGCCTCCGGCGAAGCGTTATCCAGCAGTCCGGCGGCGGCTTCGATCAAAAATCCATCATGACCGTTAATCCACACCGGAAAGCGAAACTGGCGAACCAGCACTACCGTTTGCTTTTCGCGGTTGTAGAGTAAAATCACCGCGCCGTTGCCGCGGTCGTAAGCTTCCCGACTCTGCTCCTGCCAGCGTCCGTCCCGGCGCAATAGTTCGAAAGTATATTTCTTGAGCGTATACCAGTTGTCCGATAACAGCGTTTCGCGGATATGGCGAACGCGCGGTGCGTCAGCGTGCATGTTTTTCCCCTTTTAGGTGACAGAGAGCAACATAACATGCATAATCGTGCATAAACAAGATCAATCATGAAGGTGTTTTGATGCTCGCCAGCCAGAGAAAACAGCAAATTTTGCAGATCCTCGCCGAGGAAAAACAGGTGATGTCAGGGGATCTCAGCCAGCGCTTTAGCGTCTCAGAAGACTCCATTCGCCGGGATCTGCGGGAGCTGGCCGCGGAAGGCAAACTGCAGCGCGTCCACGGCGGCGCGCTGCCGGTTTCCGAAGCCATCGCGCCCATTGAAACAAGAAAGAGCGTGCAAATGGCCTCAAAGCAGACCATTGCCCAGCGCGCGGTAGAGCTCATTCAACCCGGCCAGGTGGTGATTATCGACGGCGGCACCACCACCGGAGAGATGGTGCGCCTGCTGCCGGCTACCCTCGCGTGTACGGTGGTCACCCACAGTCCGGGGATCGCCGTCGCGCTGATGGATAAACCGTTGATCGAGGTGATTTTGATTGGCGGCCGGTTGTTTAAACATTCGGTGGTCAGCGTCGGGTCCGCAGCCCTGGAAAGTATTTCCCGCATCAATGCCGATCTGTTTTTTATGGGCGTCACCGGCGTTCACCCGCGGGCGGGATTCACCACCGGCGATTATGAAGAAGCGGGGATCAAGCGCGCGCTGGCGACGCGGGCTGCCGAAACGGTGGTGATGGCGTCACAAGAGAAGCTGAACTCCGCGTCGGCTTTTGCTATCGGCGGGCTGGGTCTGGTCAGTACGCTGATCGTGGATACGACGTTAGACGAGACGCTGCGCCAGCAGTTAGCCATCGATGGCGTAGAGATCGTCTGCGCCGGATAGCTCAGGCCCAAGGCTAAAAAAATCCCGACCCGGCGTCGGGATTTTGCGTTTTAATTCCCGCCCGAGGTGCGGCGCTGCAGCTGATCGCGCAGGTTAGGCGGCGTGCCTTTAATGGTTAAGGTATCCGTGGCCGGATCCCAGAATACCCTCTCGCCCAGCAGCATCGCGTCAAAGTTAATGGTTAACCCGCCGCCGCTGCCGGCAAACTTGGTTAACTGACGCAAAGTGCTGCGATCCGCCGGGAAGCTCTCTTCCAGCTCGTAGCCCTGTTCGGCGGTAAATTCCTGAAACGTCTTCTCGCTGACGCCCGCCAGCTCTTTTGACAGCGACTCCAGCTCGATTTCCTCACCGGCCTGCAGCTGTTCATTGCAGTAGCTGTATACCTGCTGGCGCACGTTTTGACGCTCAGATTTATCCAGCTGCGCATCGGCGGCGAAATCATCCAGCGCCTGCAGCAGGCCGCGGTTCTGCGCTTTCGCGTTCAGCCCTTCGCTGGCGCCGAGGAAATCCATAAAGAAATCCGCCACCTTGCGCCCTACCCGGCCTTTCAGGAAGGTGAGATAGCGCGTTGAATCCGGGTTGGTTTCCCATTCGGTTAAATCAATACGGGCGACGATATCCGCGTGATTGATATCCAGATAATGGGTGGAGCTGATATCCAGCTCTTCATTGACGCGCATGCTGCTTAAATTGTTCAGCACCGCCACCATCAGATATTCCACCGCCAGATAGCGATACTGGCAAAACAGCACGATTCCGCCTTCAGCGAAGGGATATTTTGCCAGTTCGTCGCGCAGGCGACCGGTAGCGGCGCGGCTGAACGGCAGGAACGCTTCTTCGCCCTTACGCTGCCCGCGCAGCGCCTGCGCCAGCTCGCTCTCTTCATTAAACAGGCCGTAGGCTTTATTTTTCGCGCTGTAGACACGATGCAGTTCGGCCATCATCTCCACCACCGTCGCCGTCGGCTCCAGCAGTGACTCGCGCAGCACCAGCTCCAGATTTTGTTCATCACGTTTGATTAACTGATGCAGGGCAATCTGGTCGATATCCAGACTCATGTTAAACTCTCCTTTTAGACCGGGCGGTATTCAACCACCGGCGGGGCGACGACGCAACCGCCGCGTGACTCTTTGCGAGCGAAGCCGCGCGCTTTTGCGTCGCGGCGAAAAAATGCGGAAAAAAAGCTGCTGCTACGGTAATATGTTGCCCTTTCACGAACAAACAGATTTTGAGTTTATGCCGCAATTATCCCGCTATAGCGATGAACACGTCGAACAGCTGCTCAGCGAGCTGACGAGCGTTCTGGAAACACATAAAGCGCCCGTTGACCTGTCACTGATGGTACTGGGCAATATGGTGACCAACCTGATCAATAGTAGCGTCGCGCCGGCGCAGCGTCAGGCCATCGCCCGTTCTTTTGCCCAGGCGCTGCAGTCGTCTATCAACGACGATCCGGCGCACTAAGGATAACGAACAACAGTATATGGTGACTCTTCGTCAGCCCTACCGAGAAAAAGTCTCCCAGATGGTCAGCTGGGGACACTGGTTCGCCCTTTTCAACATGTTGTTGGCTATGGTGCTCGGCAGTCGCTATCTGTTTGTCGCCGACTGGCCAACGACGCTTGCCGGACGTCTTTTTTCGTACGTCAGCCTCGTTGGTCACTTCAGCTTTCTGGTCTTTACCAGCTATGTGCTGATCCTCTTTCCGCTGACGTTTGTCGTCATATCCCAGCGCTTAATGCGCTTTATCTCGGTGGTTCTGGCGACCGTGGGCATGACGCTGCTGCTGATCGACAGCGAAGTTTTCACCCGTTTCCACCTGCACCTTAATCCCTTTGTCTGGGAACTGGTGATTAACCCCGATCAGAACGAGATGGCGCGCGACTGGCAGCTGATGTTTATCAGCGTGCCGATCATTTTTCTGCTGGAGATGCTGTTTGCGACCTGGAGCTGGCAGAAGCTGCGCAGCCTGACGCGTCGCCGCCACTATGCGCGTCCCGTTGCCTGGTTCTTCTTTATTTCTTTTATCAGTAGCCACCTGGTCTATATCTGGGCGGACGCCAATTTCTATCGCCCGATAACCATGCAGCGGGCCAACCTGCCGCTTTCCTATCCGATGACGGCGCGCCGTTTTCTGGAAAAACACGGCCTGCTCGACGCGCAGGACTACCAGCGCCGCCTGGTGGAGCAAGGCGCGCCGGAAGCCGTGTCGGTGCAATACCCGCTGAGCGATCTGCGTTATCGCGATCTCGGTACCGGCTATAACGTGCTGCTGATTACCGTTGATAATCTTAATTATTCGCGCTTTGAGAAAAACATGCCGGCGCTGGCCGGGTTCGCGAAAGAGAACGTTAACTTTACCCAGCATATGAGCTCCGGCAATACCGCTGACAGCGGCATGTTTGGCCTGTTCTACGGTATTTCGCCGAGCTATATGGACGGCGTCCTCTCCGCGCGTATTCCCGCGGCGCTGATTACTTCGCTGAACCAACAGGGCTATCAGCTGGGCCTGTTCTCGTCCGACGGCTTTAGCAGCCCACTTTACCGCCAGGCGCTGCTGTCCGATTTTTCACTGCCAGCCGCGAAAGCGCAAAGCGATGAGCAGACGGCCAACCAGTGGATTAACTGGCTGGACCGCTACGCCCAGGATGAAAACCGCTGGTTCTCATGGGTTTCGCTCAACGGCACCACCCTTGACGACGGGCAGCAGCAAAACTTTGTCCGTCGCTACAGCAGCGCTGCCGGTGCGGTCGATACGCAAATTGGTCGTGTGCTGAACGCGCTGCGCGAAGCGGGCAAGCTGGACAACACGGTGGTGATCGTGACGGCGGGCCGCGGAATGCCGCTGAACCCGCAGCATGAGCAGTTTGGCTGGTCGCGCGAGCAGCTGCAGGTTCCCCTGGTGATCCATTGGCCAGGCACGCCGGCGCAGGAGATCGCGACGCTGACGGATAACAAAGACGTGATGACGACGCTGATGCAGCGTTTGCTCCACGTCTCCACCCCAGCAAACGAGTATTCGCAAGGTGAAGACCTGTTTAGCGCCGCCCGTCGCCGAGCCTGGGTCACCGCAGCGAATAGCGATACGCTGGCCATTACCACGCCGAAAGTCACCGTCGTGCTTAATCACAACGGCACTTACCGAACATGGAACAGCGACGGCGAGAAAATTAACGATCAAAAACCGCAGCTCAGCTTGCTGCTGCAGGTGCTGACCGATGAAAAACGCTTTATCGCTAACTGATTGATTATTTATAAATCAATCAGGCATTTCCCGGCTTGCATTCGCTTGGGGAACGGGTAATATTGTTCCCCACGAATCGGCACGTAGCGCAGCCTGGTAGCGCACCGTCATGGGGTGTCGGGGGTCGGAGGTTCAAATCCTCTCGTGCCGACCAAATTATTCACCGATTAAATCGGTAACCCCTTAAGAACCCGCACTCTTACAGAGACTGCGGGTTTTTTAATGTCATATTTCCTCCCTGTTCTCAGCAAAACGAACCAGTCACTTTGATTGTAAATCATGGAAAAGCTTCTATTATTTGATGGTACACGTCATTTTTCTGAAGGATTCACATGAGAGTTAATGGACTTACGAAGGGATTTTTCATCCTGATCGTGCTGATCGTCACCCTTGCTTTTTTCGACGTTCTCTCCCCCTATTATTCAGCCATTTTATGGGCAGCAATTCTGGCGGTCATCTTCCACCCGGTGAAGAACAAACTGCGCGATCGGATCGGCGAGCGCAACGGCCTGGCGGCGTTTCTGACGATAGTGATTATCTGTCTGATCGTGTTTACCCCGCTGGCGATCATTCTCTCGTCGCTGGCCTTCGAGCTAAACGTGGTTTACACCAAACTGCAGCATAACGATACCCAGTTCCCGACCGTGGTAGCCAGCCTGTTTGCGCACCTGCCGGAATGGGCCAGGAGCTTCCTCTCAGAGCATGACCTTGATAGCGCGGAACAAATTCAGCGCCAGCTTTCGGACGTTGCGCTTAAAGGAGGCCAGTACCTGGCCGGTAGCGCATTCCTGATTGGTAAAGGCACCTTTGGTTTTACCATTAGCTTCGGCATCATGCTTTATCTGCTGTTTTTCCTGCTCAAAGATGGTCCGTACCTGGTCAGGCTGATCCTTGAATCCCTGCCGCTATCGAATCACGTGAAGCAGCATCTTTTCGCCAAATTTGCCGCCGTCGCCAGGGCAACCGTCAAAGGTACCGTAGCGGTCGCCCTCGCGCAGGGCGCGCTTGGCGGACTGGCGTTCTGGATCGTGGGTCTTGATGGCAGCATCCTGTGGGGCGCGCTGATGGCGTTTCTGTCGCTGATTCCGGCGGTGGGCTCGGCGATCATCTGGGTTCCTGCGGCAGTCTATCTCTTCGCGACCGGTCAGCTATGGCAGGGGGCGTTTATCGTTGGCTTTTTTGTGATCATCGTCGGCCTGGTCGATAATATTCTTCGCCCTCTACTGGTTGGCAAAGATACCAAAATGCCGGACTACCTGATCCTGATCACCACCATCGGCGGCATGGAAATCTACGGCATCAACGGCTTTGTTATCGGCCCGCTGATCGCCGCCCTGTTTATCGCCTGCTGGAACCTGCTGTCCGGACGCGATCACGCCGGAAATATCGACGAGCTTGATGAGGATTTCTTAGAAGAGGGTAAAAATCACGAGGAGTAACGCGTTCCTTTTGGACCGCGCAGGTATACAGGGGGAGCCTATCCCCCCGATCGGCGCTTTTATTTGGCGTAGCCTTTAAACACGCCGTCCTGAGTGACGGCTATTTTGCCGTTGGCGTAAACGATAAAGTTGTAAAGCCCCTGCTGGTAAACGGTCGCGTCTTTATTTTTCTCAATCACCGCCGCCGCTTTACCATCAATACTTAAGCCGGTACTGGTGCCTTTAATCTCCATGCCGTTAAAGTGCCGGGTTTTCACCTTCGCGCTCTGACTATGCTGAACGGCAGCGGCGGCGTTTTCTAACGCCTGCTTCTCATAAGCTGCATTCATCGAGGCCTGACGATTTTGCTCCGCTAAGTAGCAGGTATCGCGGGAAATCCCCCTCGCCTCGCAGTTCGCCAAACGCTGTGACTCGGAAGTACAACCTGCCAATAGCGAAGAAACCGCCAGCGACGCAACCAGTAAAACCTTTTTCACTTTCATCTACCATCACTCATATCAATTATTTAAATGAACAATTCCCTTTCAATTAATTTCCCTTATGAATCATTCTAAATGACGGAAGATAAATATAACGAATGAAATAATCTCATATGTAAATTAATTCTTTTATTGATCATAATCATTTTAAAAATTCACCTATTCAATAATAGGCGGTAGCGGAAAAACGCGGGCTGCCGCAGGTGATGAATAACTGCCCCCTACCGCAATAGCAGAACTTATAACTAGAAACTATGAAAACTTTGGTAAACACCACTACTCATAACGCAAACTAATGCTAACATTGTGCTGTTTATGATTGATAACAAAGGATTACTCACGTGAAAAAAATCACTACGTTTGCCGCCTCCCTGCTGGCCATTGCCTGCGTTTCCGCGAGCGCCGTTGCAGCTGAGCAGCCGCTGGAAAAAATCGCTCCGTATCCTAAGGCGGAACAAGGGATGAAGCGTCAGGTGATTCAGCTGCCGCAGCAGCAGGATGAGTCCGCATTAAAAGTAGAGCTGTTAATTGGCCAGACGCTGGAAGTCGACTGCAATCGCCACCGCCTTGGCGGCCAGCTGGAAAGCAGAACCCTGGAAGGCTGGGGCTACGACTACTACGTGTTTGATAAAGTGACGTCACCCGTCTCAACCATGATGGCCTGCCCGGACGGTAAAAAAGAGAAGCAGTTTGTGATGGCTGGCCTGGGCGATGCGGGCATGCTGCGTTACAACAGCAGGTTACCTATCGTGGTTTATACCCCGGCTAATATCGACGTGAAATATCGTATCTGGCGAGCGGACGAAACCATCGGCGCTGCCGTTGAGCGTTAATGGCTAAGACAGATTCCGGCGGCCTGAGCCGCCGGAAAGCATTTACAGCGCGATATCCGCGATAGGTTTGCCTTCAGGCAGCGGCTTCAGCGTCGCCTGCGGCACATCATCAGCAGCGGTAAGCGGCTCATAGTGCAGTTCCAGCACTTCGCTGGTCCACGCCAGCGCCCTTTCAATTTCCGCCGCGTTGCCATCCAGACGCGTACCGTAGCTCGGTATAATCGCTTTCAGTTTCGCCTGCCAGTCCGCGGAGTTGATCTTCTCTTTGAACACTTTCTCCATCAGCTGCAGCATGATTGGCGCGGCGGTGGAAGCCCCCGGCGAGGCGCCCAGCAGCGCGGCAACGGTACCTTCATCATCGCTGACGACTTCGGTACCCAGACGCAGAACGCCGCCCTTCTTCTCATCACGCTTGATAATCTGCACGCGCTGGCCGGCCTGCCATAAGCGCCAGTCTTCTTTGCGCGCTTCCGGGTAGTACTCGCACAGCGCTGCGTGACGATCTTTGTCCTTTTGCAGCACCTGGCTAATCAGATATTTTACCAGATCGAAGTTATCCAGCCCGACGTTGAGCATCGGCATGATGTTTGATGTGTTGGTGGAAGCCAGCAGATCCCAAAGCGAACCATTTTTCAGGAAGCGGGTTGAGAAGGTCGCGAACGGCCCAAACAGCACCACGCGTTTGCCATCGATAATACGGGTATCGATGTGCGGAACCGACATCGGCGGCGCACCCACTTCCGCCTGGCCATAGACTTTAGCCAGATGGTGGTTAACCACTTCCGGGTTTTCACAGACCAGGAACTGCCCGCCGACCGGGAAGCCCGCGTACTCCTTCGCCTGCGGAATACCGGTTTCCTGCAGTAGGGTCAGCGCGGCGCCGCCGGCGCCGATAAAGATAAACTTAGCCTTGATAACCCGTTTCTGGTGGCGATTGTTCGCATCCGCCAGCGTGACGCTCCAGCTCTTATCGGCATTGCGCTTAAAGCGGCGTACCACGGTACCCAGCTGAAGCGAGAAATTGTCATGGGTTTGCAGCCCGGCGATCAGCTGACGGGTGATTTCACCGTAGTTCACGTCGGTGCCGACTTCCGAGCGGGTTGCGGCCACCTTCTGCTGCGGATCGCGTCCTTCCATTACCAGCGGAGCCCACTCTTTAATTTGTTGATGATCTTCGGAGTAGCGGATACCGCGGAACAGCTCGCTTTGTTGTAAAGCCGCATAGCGGGCGCGCAGGAAGTTAACGTTGTCTTCGCCCCACACGAAGCTCATGTGCGGCACGCTGTTAATAAAGGATTTCGGCTTTTTCAGAATGCCCCGGGTCACCTGGTGGGCCCAAAATTGACGAGAAATCTGGAAAGATTCGTTGATATCAACCGCTTTATCGATATTGATACCGTTAGCGGTTTGCGGCGTATAGTTCAGCTCCATCAGCGCCGCGTGGCCGGTGCCCGCGTTGTTCCATCCGTTCGAGCTCTCTTCCGCGACGCTGGACATCTGCTCGACCATGGTAATAGACCAGTCCGGCTCCAGTTCCTGCAGCCAGGTTCCCAACGTGGCGCTCATGATGCCGCCGCCAATCAACAATACATCCGTCTCTTGCTCATGGCGGGTGTTGGTCCGAGTGTTATTGGAACCAACCGCCTGTGAGCTGGGTACGGCCATCTTTTTCTTCATCGGATTTGAGCCTTACTTTACTCGCTTTTTTATTTAGCGCAGGTGAAACGATTCTCGGCTTCAAAGGTAACACTGAAGAAAAAAAATTTAAATATTGTTTAAATTTTAAGTTGAGTTTTGAGATCTGTTATAAAAATGTTTAATAAATGTGTATCACAAATCACATTTTGTACTGGTGTCAGCGGCGCTTACGCGCTATTATCCTCGGTTTTGTGACCGACCGCACGTAAGTAGCGATCGGTCCTGCCGCCAAATTTTTAAAATCTGCGAACTTTTTTTATGCCTCCAGTTTCTGATCCCGCTACCTCCGGTAACGCTGGCGCATTAGGCCAGATACTGCGTTCGCCCGCGCTGCTGACGCGTGAAACGTTGGCTGGCGTGCTCACCGCACTGGCCCTGATCCCCGAAGTCATCTCCTTCTCCGTCATCGCTGGGGTCGATCCGAAAGTTAGCCTGATTGCCTCCGTGGTGCTGTGCCTGGCGATGTCGCTCCTGGGCGGACGGCCTGCGATGGTCACCGCGGCCGCCGGGTCGGTGGCGCTGGTTATCGGTCCAATGGTGCATCAATACGGCGTCGGCTATATTCTGCCGGCGGTCGTTCTGGCGGGGGTTATTCAAATTTTGTTTGGCGTTTGTGGCATGGCGCGCCTGATGCGCTTTATCCCGCAGGCGGTGATGACCGGTTTTGTTAACGCGCTGGGTATTCTCATCTTTTTTGCTCAGGTACCGCATTTCTGGAGCAAGCAGCCGCTGATTATCGGCCTGTTCGTGTTAACGCTGCTGATTGTGCTGTGGGCGCCGCGCTTTATTAAGGCGATCCCTTCTCCGCTGATCGCTATCGTTCTGTTGACCCTGTTTACCGTTTTCAGCGGCCAGCTGCTGCCGACCGTCGGCGACGAAGGCTCCATGAGCGGCGGACTGCCGGGATTCACCAGCCTGATGGTGCCTCTGGACTTAACCACGCTGAGCATTATCTGGCCCTGCGCGCTGAGCATCGCTTTTGTCGGCCTGATGGAGTCGCTTCTCACGGCGAAGCTGGTCGATGATTTGACCCATACCCCTTCCAGTAAAGCGCGCGAGAGCGCTGGTCTGGGCATCGCCAATATCCTCGCCGGGTTTTATGGCGGCATCGCCGGATGCGCAATGATCGGTCAGACTATCGTTAACGTTGAAATGGGCAAAGCACGTAGCCGCGTCTCGACCATTGTCGCAGGCCTGGTGCTGCTCCTGCTGGTGACCGCGCTCAGCGAAGTGATGGCGAAAATCCCGATGGCCGTTCTCGCCGGCGTGATGGTGATTGTGGCGGTAAAAACCTTTAGCTGGCACAGCGTTCGTCCGGCGGAGCTGGCGCGCAACCCGTGGCCGGAAACGCTGGTGATGCTGGTTACCGTCGGCGCGACCGTCGGCACCAGCAATCTGGCCATTGGCGTCCTGGCTGGCCTGGTTTCAATGGCGCTGATCCCTCGCCGCCTGCGTAATCAAGCGCGGGCTACATCAGAAAAATCGTCGCCAGCCCAAGAAAAATAAAGAATCCGCCGGTGTCGGTAATCGCGGTAATCATCACGCTGGAGCCGACCGCCGGATCGCGTCCCAGCTTAACCATCACCATCGGGATAATCACGCCCATCATCGCCGCCATCAGCAGGTTGAGCATCATCGCCAGGGTCATTACGCCGCCAAGCTGCGGATCGTCATACAGCCACCAGGTAATCGCCCCCATAATCCCGCCCCAGACGATCCCATTGATCAGCGCGACGCCCATCTCGCGCAGGATCAGGAACGAAAAGCTTCCCGGCTGAATATGCTGTAACGCCATCGCCCGCACGATCATGGTGATCGTCTGATTGCCGGTGTTGCCGCCGATCCCGGCAACAATCGGCATCAGCGACGCCAGCGCCACCAGCTGGGAGATAGTGTGTTCGAAACCGTCGATAACGCGGGAGGCGATAAACGCGGTGCACAGATTCACCGCCAGCCAGGCCCAGCGGGTTTTCACCGCCTTGCTGACCGGGGCAAAAACGTCGTCATCGTTGCTCAGGCCGCCCATCCGGCGTAAATCGTTGTCCGTCTCTTCATAGACCACGTCGACGATCTCGTCGATGGTTAAACGCCCCATCAGCTTGCCGTCGGCATCAATCACCGCGGCGCTAAGTAAGTCATCACGTTCAAAAGTACGCGCCACTTTTTCCGCGTCCTCGTGCGGCTGGAAGGTCACCGGATCGCCTTCCATCACTTCCCCCACCCGCTTCTGCGCATCGTTAAGCAGAATGGTTTGTAGCTCGAGTTCGCCGAGTAGCAGCTTATTGCGGGTGGTCACAAACAGTTTGTCGGTGTTCTCCGGCATTTTCCCTAATCGCCGCAGATAGCGCTGTACCGCCGCGAGAGTGGCTTCCGGACGAACGGTAATGACCTCAAACTCCATGATCGCGCCGACGGTATTGTCGGCGTAGCGCATCATCTGGCGAATACGCGCGCGCTTATCCGCAGGCAGGGTTGCCAGCAAACGTCCGGTCAGATCGCGCGGCAGGTGCTGCAACAGGTAGACCTGTTCATCAATATCGAGATTTTGCAGCGCGAACAGCAGGTCGTGATCGCTCATCTCCTCGATGAGGTCGCCCCAGACGCTTTCCGATGCCTCCAGCAGCACTTCACCGCGCTTATCGTCAGCGACCAGCCGCCAGAGCGCGTTGCGCGCATCATAAGGCAGCGCCTCAAGCGCATCGGCAAGGTCCGGTGGCGGCAGGTGTGAAACCAGCATCTCCACTTCCGCCAGATCGTCGGCAAGCGTGTTGTCATCGTAACGTTCAGCGAGGGTTAATTTTCCCAGCAGCGAAGATGTGACGGCTTTATCGGTGCTCAGGAGCCAAATGAGGCGGGCGCGCTCTTCGTCACGCAATCTGGCGCTTTTTTTATGCAAAACGGACATCGGTCAGGCAATCCTTGTAAAAATATCTGTCAGACCAGCAGGCCGGAAGCCTTAAGCATAGCGCGAGGAGGCGGAAATAATAACCGCTATGAATTCAGTCGACGGAAAAAACAGCAGCCTGCGGGAAGCCCGGAGGTCGGCTGGCGCCTCCGGGATGAGCCTACGCTATCAGGCGGTACGGGCGACCGCGTCGCGCGTCGCCAGCTCGCGCTCTTTTCCGCTCAGCTCCGATAGCTGGCCGCCGCGCATTTCCAGCAGCCTGTCGGCGTGCTGAAAGTAGTGATCGTCATGGCTAATAGCAAAGAGGGTTTTACCCATCTCCTTCATCAGCGGCAGCAGCACCTGATAGAACTCACGGCGGAAATGGGGGTCCTGATCCGCCGCCCATTCATCCAGCATGATGATATCTCTGTCTTCTGCTAACGCCAGCAGCAGCGCCACGCGCTTTTTCTGCCCTTTTGACAGCTTCAGGTCGAGGATTTTGCCGTCATCCAGCCGTAACTTATGGTTCATCTGCAGATAACCCAGCCACTTCTCCACCAACGCCGGGTCAGCCGCCTTCCCTTCCGGCCCCAGCAGCCTGTCGAACAGCCAGACGTCGGTAAACACCGCCGAGAACAGCTTACGATAATCTTCCGGTTTATCCGCCGCCATCGGCTGACCATCGAGCAGGATCTGTCCGGATACCGGCTGATACAAGCCGGTCAGCAGCATAGCCAGCGTCGATTTCCCGCTACCGTTGCCGCCAATCAGAAAGACCAGCTCACCGCGCTTGAGGGTCATATTAATCGGCCCGACCGCAAAGCTGTTGTCAGGATAATGAAAGGTGATATCGCGCAGCTCGAGAGTCTGCCAGTGGGGATGCGCCTGCGGCTGCGGAAATTCAGCGCGATACGGCGCGAGCGAAAATTTATTCAGCTTGTTGAACGCCACCTGCGCGCTGAGCAAAGTGGGCAGCGCGCCAACCGCGGAAAGCAGCGGCGTGCGCAGGAATAATAGGGTCAACGAGTAGGTCGCCGCTACCGCCGTATTGGCCCAGCCCAGGCTGTTGGCCATCCAGAAGACCAGGCCAATCGCGCCCAGCATCATAATATTCGACCAGTTGACCGCGCTCAGATGGAAAGTATCGGCGCGAACAATATGGTGCCGATATTCTTGCGCATCAGGGAGATAGAGCTGGTTAAACACATACTCAGCTCGCTCGCGGTTGAGGGTCAGCTCTTTGCGCCCCTCGAGAACCGTCTGGTAATCGTGATACAGCTTATCTTCGCTTTCGCGCAGCGAGGCCATGTGTTTATACACCCGCGATACCAGTATAAAACCGCCCCAGATGGTCAACGCCAGCCACAGCGCGGTAACCAGCATCATTTTTCCCGACAGCCAGGCCAGATAGGCGGCGGAACCGAAGGTGAGAATAATCCCCTGCACCAGCTCCGGCAGACGCACGAAGGCAATGGTGATATTACGGATATCGCTGGTTAACCCGGCCAGCAGCGACGCGCTGCCGATTTTCTCGATCTTCTCGATTTGCGTGTCGAGAATGCGCTTAATAAATTCGCCGCGCAGGCGGTAGACGAAATGGTGGCCAAGCGTGGTCAGCGCCAGCTGCGAACCGAGCGTGACCGCCATCAATAGCAGTAGCAGCCCGAGGAACTCCGGCAGGACCGTCAGGGAAGTGTCGACAAGGGTAATCAGACGCAGATTAATAAAGGCGATAAGCCCAATACCCAGCGCCGCGCTCAGCAGGCTCAGGGCAATGACGGAGATAAACGGCCAGCGATACTGACGCCAGACAAGAAGAAGAAGTTCCATAACGCATAATCCGGGCAAGCAAAAACAGCCAGCAGTTTAAACTGCTCGACGATGACAGCAAGAATAATTCTTATTTTTATTCTTTATTACCCGCCAGGCGGAAAGTGAGATTGTAACGACAGGCGCCGGTCTCCGGATGGATGCCCTCTTTGAGCGGCTGAATACCATGGTAAAAAAGCCGCGATTCGCCGCCCCAGACCACCACGTCGCCGTGCTCCAGCAGCACCCGCTGTAGCGGATCGTTACGCCGCAGCCCGCCGAACTGAAATATTGCCGGCAGCCCCAGCGAGACGGAGACAATCGGCGCCCGCAGGTTATGCTCGTCTTTATCCTGATGCAGCGACAGCTTCGCGCCGGGCTGGTAGCGGTTGATAAGACAAGCATCCGGGGTAAAGCGCGCATAGCCGGCCGCCGCCGCGGCCTCTGCGGCCAGCTCGCGGAAAAGCGGCGGCATCTGCGGCCAGCGCTTGCCGGTCAGCGGATCGTCGGCAGCATAAAGATAGCCGTGCTGGTTCGTGGTCCAGCCCAGCTCGCCGCAGTTGGTCATCGCTACCGACATCGTGTAACCACCGGGGGTGACCATCTGGCGAAAAGGCGAACGACCGGCAATCCCGGCGATTACCTGCAACAGCGCCGGGGCGCGTTCTCGGGCATAGCGGCGCAAAATTATCGCCCCCGGAGCCAGCGGCTCCTGCCAGGGCGGCGTATCGGCAAAAAGATCGAACATTATTTCTCCTCGGATGACGCTTCTCGTGCCAACAGCAGCGCCTTGCGCGCCGTCCCCCAACGATAGCCGGATAGCGCCCCATCTTCGCGAACGACCCGGTGGCAGGGAATAACCAGCGCCAGCTTATTAGCGGCGCAGGCGCTTGCCACCGCTCTCACCGCGCGGGGGCGGCCGATGCTTTGCGCGACCTGACGATAGCTGCGGGTCTCCCCCGCCGGGATCTGACGCAGCGCCTGCCAGACCTGAAGCTGAAAAGCCGTGCCGCGCAAATCCAACGGCAGGGAAAACGGCTGCCGGTGGTCATCAAGATGGGAAAATACCTGCGCCACCCGCTGACGAAAAGCCTCGTCGCCCGGATGCAACCGCGCATTGGGAAACAGGCTGGCTAATTCAGCATAGAGCAAGGCATCGCTCTCCCCCGGCAGCACGGCGCACACGCCTCGCTTACTCTCAGCCACCAGACAGCGTCCCAGCGGACCATCGCCGCATACCCAGGTAATATCGATATCCCCCCCGCCGCGGCGAAACTGGCGGCCGGTCATTCCCAGCGCGGCGTCAGCCTGCTGGTAGTAGCTGCTACTATCCGGAAAACCGGCAGAGAGCGCCGCATCGGTAATTTTCGCCCCCTGCCCCAGCGCTTCGCGTAAACGGCGAGCGCGCCAGGCCTGTTGCCAGGCTTTAGGGGTCATTCCGGTGACGGATTTAAAGAGGCGGTGAAAATGAAAGGGACTGAGCGCGGCCTGGCGCGCCAGTGCCTCCAGCGTCATCGGCGTTTCCTGCTCCAGCAGACGGCACGCGGCGGCCACTTTCTCTACCTTCTGCTGCTGCGGGTCGCTTTTTTCCGGCTGGCAGCGTTTGCACGGGCGAAAACCTTCCGCCTGCGCGGTTGCAACGTCAGGGTAAAAGCGAACATTTTCCCGCAGCGCGCGACGCGAACGGCAGGACGGACGGCAGCAAACGCCGGTGGTCAGCACGGCAAAAACAAACTGACCATCGGCGCGGGCATCACGTTCGCATACCGCCTGCCAGCGGCGCTCATCGGTATCAATCATTATCGGTTTCATCACGGACTCCTGCGGTAAGTGTATCTGCAGTCTGGGCCGAAGTCCGTTAACAAAAACCCGAAATCTTGCGCTTTAATTTTTCTCGCCGACGAGGAACGCGCGGAACTGCGGCGACATCCAGGTTTTAAACCCGTCCCCCTCTTTGACAATCATATACACCGCCAGCCCCTGTTCGCGAACCACGTCCTGCGCTTTTTCCGGCCCCAGCACCATCAGCCCGGTATCCCAGCCGTCGGCCTCCAGCGCCGTCGGAGCGATAACGGTCACTGAAACCAGTTTATGATCGATAGGTCGCCCGGTCTGCGGATCGATAACGTGCGAGATGCGCTTACCGTCAAGCTCATAGTAGTTGCGGTAGCTGCCGGAGGTACTGATGCCATGTCCGTTGATATCAACGATCGCCTGCACCGCGTTTTCACGATCGGTCGGCTTCTGGATAGCCACCCGCCACGGCTGCCCTTCCGCATTCATCCCCCGGCTCACCAGCGCGCCGCCCACCGAGACCAGATAGCGCGAGATCCCTTCCTGCTCCATCAGGCGCGCCAGATGATCGGCGGCGTAGCCTTCACCTACGGTAGAGAGATCGACGAACAGATCCGGAATGTCTTTTTGCAGATACTGTTGGCCGGCCTGGTTGATCACCATCAGATGCTGTAGTCCACTGCGCGCTTTTGCCGCGGCGATCTGCTGCGGATCCGGCGTTTTGACCGGCTGTTTATCCGGGCCAAAGCCCCATAAATTGACCAGCGGCCCGACGGTGATATCCATTGCGCCATGGGTTTTTGCGCCAATTCGCAGCGACATCGTCACGATATCCGCCATCGCCTCGTTGACCGGCCACGGCGATGTACCCGGCGAATGGTTAAAGCGCATCAACGCTGAATCGTTCTTCCAGGTGGAAAGCAGACGGTCGTCAGCATCGAGCTGAGCCTGCACTTTCTGGCGCAGCGCCTCGGCCTTCGCCTCATCAAGGTTGATGACGCTGACCCGCCAGAATGTGCCCATGGTTTTACCCTCCAGCACGGTGGCGGCGGATTTTGGCGTCTGGGGAGAAGTGGCTGAATCACAGCCTGAAAGTAATACGCAGGCGCCGAACAGGGCGGCGCGAAAAAAAGTGATATCCATAAAATTGGCTTCCTCTGGCTAAGGCGCAAAGAGTACACCAGCAAGGTTAAACCGGGCATAAAAAAAGGCGCCATCGGCGCCTTTTTTCAAACTTCAGCGTGCTTAGAACTGGTAAACCAGGCCCAGAGCAACGATGTCGTCGGTAGAGATACCGGCAGCACGGGTGAAGTTGTTTTCGTCCAGCAGGTTGATTTTGTAGTCAACGTAGGTGGACATGTTTTTGTTGAAGTAGTAGGTCGCGCCTACATCAACATATTTCAGGATATCCTGATCGCCGTAGCTACGGTTAGTTCCGTTGATGTACAGGTCCTTACCTTTAGACTGCAGGTAAGCTACGGACGGACGCAGACCGAAGTCGAACTGGTACTGAGCGACTACTTCAAAGTTCTGCGCTTTGTTAGCAAAGCCCAGGGAACCTACGCGAGTTGCGTTGTAGGTCTGGGTGTACTGAGACGCCAGGTAGATGTTGTTGGCGTCATATTTCAGACCACCGGTGTAGGTTTCAGCGTTGTCGCCCTGACCCAGAGCCAGCTGGCTGTTCTGATCGCCATTACGTTTAGAGTTGGCGTACGCGAAACCAGCGCTGATACCGTCGTAGATATCATAGGTCAGAGAGGTGCCGTAGCCGTCACCGTTCTGTTTCAGAGCGCCACGACCGTTGTTGGTCGGGGAAGTACCTTCACCGCTTACGCTGCCGTTTTTACCCTGATACTGCAGAGCAAAGTTCAGGCCGTCAACCAGACCGAAGAAGTCAGAGTTACGGTAGGTTGCCACGCCGTTAGCGCGAGACTGCAGGAAGTTGTCAGAACCGTAGGTGTCGCCGCCGAATTCCGGCAGAACGTCAGTCCAGGAAGTTACGTCGTAAACAACGCCGTAGTTACGACCGTAGTCGAAAGAACCCGCGTCGCCGAATTTCAGACCCGCAAACGCCAGACGAGTCCACGCCTGATCGCTGGAGCTCTCGGTGTTGTTAGCCTGGACGTTGTATTCCCACTGGCCGTAACCGGTCAGTTGGTCATTGATCTGGGTTTCGCCTTTGATGCCCAGACGCATGTAGGTCTGGTCGCCATCTTGGCCTTTGTCGTCAGAGAAATAGTGCAGACCGTCGATTTTACCGTACAGGTCTAATTTGTTGCCATCTTTGTTATAGACTTCAGCCGCATTCGCTGCGCCCGCTACCAGCAGTGCCGGTACCAGGAGGGACAGTACTTTAACTTTCATGTTATTAACCCTCTGTTTGTTATATGCCTTTTATTATTGCCACTGCTTACTGATTACCCTTCTAATCAGTCGGCTATTTCATTGTGCTGCAAAATGCAGAATAATCCAACAAGAATATGATACTAAAACTTCTAAGATGTTTCAAAATACCCACAAGATGTTTCAATTTGTAAATGCAAGGGAACTTTTTTTCCGCACAAAAAGCTCATAAAAATAAGCACTAATAATCAAAAAATAAAAATTATCAATAAACGTCAACGAGTTACACAGTTACACACCTATAGCACTGAATGGTAAAACAAAATTCTCATCTGGGACTAAAATTAATCCCGCTATCATCATTAACTTTATTTATTACCGTCATTCAGTTCTGAATGTCTGTTTACCCCTATTTCAACCGGATGCCTCGCATCCGGTTTTTTTTACCCTTCTTTACACATCTTTAATTATTCCCTGCTAGCCGCGAAAAAAATAACGGTTATTAATCAAACAACTTACGGCTAAACCCAGGGTCATTTATATAATTTCTTGTTATTTAGTGCTATTTACATTCTCGAATCCGTAAATAATTGTACAAAAACCACCGGGGCGTACATCTTTGTACGCCTTATTGGTTTGAGATAAATCTCAAGGCAAAAAAGTCATTGTAGGGTATTCAGATGTATGGATTTTGCACGTTAACCTTTATACTGTTCGTAGCATCTGCGCTGCCCCCGGTTAACTTGGTGCAACAGTCCGTTTACACACACTGATGAGTCGTACTCTCACACGATGACCCCGAAAAAATTTTCCCTGATACCCGGCAACATTACTCGCTTCTTTATTCTCATGGTCATCGTCCTGCTGGCGACGATGGGGGTCATGATCCAAAGCGCCGTTAACACCTGGCTAAAAGACAAAAGCTACCAGGTGGTCGATGTCAGCTACGACTTACATAAACGCATCGATACCTGGCGCTACGCCACCTGGCAGATTTATGACAATATCGCCGCGACCTCGTCCAGTTCAGCCTCAGAGACAGGGCTCCAGGAAACGCGATTAAAACAGGATGTTTACTACCTGGAGAAACCCCGGCGCAAAACGGAAGCGCTGATTTTTGGCTCGCATGACGGCTCAACGCTGGAAATGACGCAAAAGATCTCCAACTATCTCGATATCCTGTGGGGCGCCGAGACGATTCCCTGGTCGATGTATTACCTGAACGGGCTTGATAACAGCCTGATTCTGGTTTCAACGCTGCCCTTAAAAGATCTCTCTTCCAGCTTCAAAGAGTCGACCATCAGCAGCGTCGTCGAATCACGACGGGCAGAAATGCTGCTTCAGGCCAACACCTTAGATGAACGCGAGACCTTTTCGTCGCTGCGCCACCTTGCCTGGCAAAACGGCTACTACTTTACTTTACGCACGACATTCAACCAGCCCGGTCACCTGGCGACCGTTGTCGCCTTCGATCTGCCCATTAACGATCTCATTCCTCCCAGTATGTCGCTGGAGAGCTTCCGGCTGGAGCCCGATCCGTCGCAAAGCGTCAACAGCAATCCGGATAAAGAAGCCGCCGACATCGTCAGCATTAACTTTAACGGCCCGCAGATTGAAATTCTCACCACCATTAATACCACCGGTATGCGTCTGGTCTGGATGGTCCCCTTTAGCGAGCTGATTCTGGAGTCCTTGCAGAGTATCTTACTGCCGCTGTTGCTGAACATTGGTCTGCTGGCGCTGGCGCTGTTCGGATTTACCACCTTCCGTCACTACAGCGGCCGCAAAAGCATCGTGGGAACGGCGGTCTCTTTGGTAGCCAATAATGAGCTGCGCGCCCAGCGCGCCATTCACGAAGAGATTGTTTCCCTGCTGCCGCTAGGGCTGCTGGTGCACGATCAGGACGCTAACCGTACGGTGATAAGCAATCCGATTGCCGATCATCTGCTGCCGCATCTGAACCTGCAAAACATCATTAACATGGCCGATCAGCATCAGGGCGTGATTCAAGCGACGGTGAACAATGAACTGTATGAAATCCGTCAGTTCCGCAGTCAGGTTTCGCCGCGTACGCAAATCTTTATTATTCGCGATCAGGACCGTGAAGTGCTGGTGAATAAGAAGCTCAAGCAGGCCCAGCGCCTGTATGAGAAAAACCAGCTGGGCCGCACTGCTTTTATGCAGCATATCGGTACGGCGCTGAAGCAGCCGGCGCAAACGCTGGCGGAAGAAGCCGCGGCGCTCGGCATAGCCGAAAGCCGCAAGCTGGCCCAGCATGCGGATGAACTGGTCCAGCTGGTCGATGAAATACAGCTGGCAAACCTGCTGGAGAGCGATAGCTGGAAGAGCGCACAGGGTCTGTTCTCCATTCAGGAATTGATAGATGAAGTGGTGCCTGAAGTCCTGCCCATCATCAAACGTAAAGGTCTTCAACTGCTGATTAACAACGCGCTGCCGGCCAATGAGCAACGCTACGGCGATCGCGACGCCCTGCGCCGCACCCTTTTACTGCTCATCCGATACTCGGTTACCACCACGCCTATTGGCAAAATCACCCTGGAAGTGAGTAAAGATGAATCAGCGGATGACCGCCTGACCTTCCGTATTCTGGATACCGGCAACGGCGTTTCGGCGAACGAAATCGACAATATGCACTTCCCGTTCCTCAACGAGACGCAGGCAGACCTTTACGGTAAAGCCAATGCCCTCACCTTCTGGCTCTGCGATCGCCTGACCCGCAAGCTAGGCGGGCAGCTCAATATCAAAGCGCGCGAGTCGCTGGGCACCCGCTACTCCCTGCATCTAAAAATGGCCGCCAGCGCAGAGGAGAGTGATTCAGGGGAACATCTGCTCGATGAGGTCGTGATACTGCTTGATGTGACGGCCAATGAAGTCCGCCGTATCGTCACCCGCCAGCTTGAAAGCTGGGGGGCCACCTGCATCACGCCGGATGACAGAATCACAAGTCAACAATATGATCTCTTTTTAACGGATAATCCGTCTAATCTTACTGCTTCGGGCTTGCTTTTAAGCGATGATGAGGTCCGGGTTCATAAGATTGGTCCTGGTCAGCTCCGCGTGAATTTTAATATCAGCGCTGCGATGCAGGAAGCTATCCTCCAGCTGATTGAGCAGCAGCTTGCAGAGGAAGAGGAGCACCCTTCCTCTGCCGGTAGCGAAAGTAACGCCGAACTGCATGCCAGCGGCTATTACACGCTGTTTGCTGACACGGTACCAGATGATGTTAAGAGGCTGTATAATGAACGGGCAACAGGCGATTTCGCCGCGCTGGCGCAGACCGCTCACCGCCTCAAAGGGGCGTTTGCTATGCTAAATCTGGTACCCGGCAAGCAGTTATGTGAAACGCTTGAGCATCTGATTCGTGAAAAAGATGCGCAAGGCATAGAAAAATATATCAGCGACATTGACGTTTACGTCAAGAGCTTGCTGTAGCAAGGTAGCCTAATACATGAACAATATGAACGTAATTATTGCCGATGACCATCCGATCGTACTGTTCGGTATTCGTAAGTCACTTGAACAAATTGAGTGGGTGAACGTTGTTGGCGAGTTTGAAGACTCCACGGCCTTAATCAACAATCTGCCAAAGCTGGACGCACACGTCCTGATTACCGATTTATCCATGCCCGGTGATAAATACGGCGATGGCATTACGCTTATCAAATACATCAAGCGTCATTTCCCGGATCTGTCCATCATTGTCCTGACAATGAATAACAACCCGGCGATCCTGAGCGCGGTGCTGGATCTGGACATCGAAGGGATCGTCCTGAAACAGGGTGCGCCAACCGATCTGCCTAAAGCGCTGGCCGCGCTGCAAAAAGGCAAAAAATTCACCCCGGAAAGCGTTTCGCGCCTGCTGGAAAAAATCAGCGCCGGCGGTTACGGCGACAAACGTTTGTCGCCTAAAGAGAGTGAAGTACTGCGTCTGTTCGCCGAAGGCTTCCTGGTCACCGAGATTGCCAAAAAGCTCAACCGCAGTATCAAAACCATCAGTAGCCAGAAAAAATCGGCAATGATGAAGCTCGGCGTGGAAAACGACATTGCCCTGCTGAACTACCTCTCTTCCGTTTCCCTGAGCTCCACGGACAAAGACTAACGTCTTCCTTCCCGGATAGCGCTGCGCTATCCGGGAAACTGCCTTACTCCCTTCCCTTACGTACCCGTGCGGCGTAGACCGTCAGGGTTTGCTTGATAATATCCAGAGTCACCGGCTTAGAAAGGCAGCTGTCCATCCCCGACTCCAGGCAGCGCTGCTTCTCTTCCGCCAGGGCGTTGGCGGTGACCCCGATCACCGGCAGCGTGAGTCCCAGCTGGCGTATGCGCTGGGTCAGGCGATAGCCATCCATATTCGGCATGTTGACGTCGCTAAGCACGATATCAATATGCTGCTTGCTCAGAACATTCAGCGCATCGACCCCATCATTTGCCGTTACGCACTGATAGCCCAGCGATCCCAGCTGATCGGCCAGCAGACGTCGGTTAATGGGATGATCGTCCACCACCAGGATCATCATGTCATCATTGCTGGTGGTTTGCGCATCCGCCGCGGATAGCGCGGGCCCGTTTTCCGCGCTGGCCACGGCGATATGGAAGATGCGTCCCAGCAGCGGCAGCAGTTCATGCGGCGTGGCCACGCTATGCAGCCATTCGCCGGGCGCCCGCTCCTGCGGAATACCGATATGGCGTCGACAGAAGATCACCATCGCGCCGCCGGGCCAGGCTTCACGCGCTTCGCTATCGGTCAATAAAATATCTTCCGCTCCCGGCGCTTGCCCCGCATAGCGGCGGACCGGGATACCGTGGTAATTCAGCAACTGCTCAACGAACAGCGCCAGCGAGCTATTATCAATCGCCAGCCAGCAGCATTTTTCAGCCAGGCCGTCAATCAGCAGCGGCGGCGTATTTTGTACGCCATACAGTGGGATACGAATGGTGAACCGGCTGCCCATCCCGGGCTCGGTTTCAACGGCAATATCGCCATCCATCATGCTGATAAGCTTTTCACAGATCGCCAGACCGAGTCCCGTCCCCTGGAAGTTGCGCTGCACGCCGGTGCCGACCTGGAAGAACGGATCGAACAGGCGTACCACCTCTTTCGCCGGGATCCCCTCCCCGGTGTCTCTGACGCTGATTTGCAGATAGTCGCCCGCCCGTTCCACGTGCAGAATAATGCAGCCGGTATCGGTAAACTTAATCGCATTACTTAGCAGGTTGGAAATAACCTGCTGCAGGCGCATGGGATCGCCGGACATCAGCTGCGGTACGTCAGGCTCAATAAAGCAGTACAGCCCCAGCTGCTTACGCACCACCAGCGGCAGATAGTTGGCGGAAATATGGTTCATGACCTCGCGCGGCGAAAACTCCCGCGGCTCAATTTTGAGCTGCTCGGACTCAATTTTTGAGAAGTCGAGAATATCGCTAATAATTTTCAGCAGCAGGCTGGAAGAGTTGTTCATCGCCGTCACCAGGCGATCGACGCCCTTCGGCAGCTCTTTGGTCTGCAATAAATCAAGGTTACCGATAATTCCGTACAGCGGCGTGCGCAGTTCGTGACTAACGGTGGCGAGGAACATTGATTTCGACTGGCTGGCCTGCTCTGCGGCCTGGGCCATCTCCTGCAGCGACTCCTCCATTTTGACGCGCGCCGAGACATCCACCAGCACGCAAATCGCCACATTCTCATTACGGTAGCGGGAGTGGACAAAGCTGATTTGCAGGTTGGTGTTATTGCTGGTCAACACATCGACAAAGTTCACCTGCTGGCCGCAGATAATTTGCGTCAGCCGCTGCCTGTCCTCGTGGGTTAACATGTTGAGATAGTTATGCGCCAGCTCGTTACTCAGGATGTTGGTGCCGTCGAGCGTACGTAAAATACAGATCCCCACCGGCGCGGAGGCAACAATTTTTCGGTTGAACTGCTCATGCTCTTCCAGCCGCTGGGCGTCATTTTCTGCCGGAATAAAAATCCGCCGTTCATACATGCGGGCGAGGACAAAAAGGAGGACGCCGGTCAGCAGATTGAGCACCACGGCGTTCAGTATCAGCATCCGGATGCGTTCCAGCACCTGATCCACCGGCACCGAATAGACAATGCTCAGGGATGATGGCGGCAGGTTTTTTTTCATCGCCAGCTCGCGAAAACCGGCGGTATAGCCGAACCACAAACGCTCCTGCATCCACTTCGCATCCGGTTTAATATTGCTGTCCGACCCGGCAAGCGAAATCAGCGACTGACCGTTATCGTCGAGGATAGTGACGTTCATCGGCAGACTGCCGGGGGTAAAGAAGCTTTCCATACGGATGGTTTGCTCAACGCCGAGCATCGCCTGCAGGCGATTCGCCACATAGATTGGGGTCAGCGCATAGAAATAGCCCACGCCCGGACGCACGCCCTGGCTTATCCAGAACAGATTGTTACCGCGCTCGTTTTGCGGAGCGTCGCGATACTGCTCAATCCGCTGATGCAGTACTTTTAACGCATGGTCCCGCTCCAGCGGAATATCACGCAGGCCGAAGTTGGCCATACACAGATTGTCGCTGCCAATCAAAAAAATACGATTGAGGTCGTAGGCCGTTGAGAAATTGTCGCGCCAGTAGCGCATAAACCACGCCAGTGACTGTAGCGAATTACGCCAGGTCGTACTCATCAGCGCGCAGTCGGAATCCGGGTAGAGCGGTTCAAAATTAGGTATCGCGATATCGCCGCGCTGAACCGGCGTATCGCCGCCTTCGCTGCCGTCCATCGGCCGGTTGCCCGCAACGTACTTCAGCTCTTTGATCACGTCGGCCGTACGTTGGATATAGCGCTGCGCCTGATCGGCATTGAGGTTAAATTCCTGGCGAATTTCCGATTCGCGATCGTGCAAAGCGTTGACGATGTAAAACACCGACACAAAAGCGACCAGCACCCACAGCAGTACCGCCAGCGCTCTGAACAGATAGCGTGAAACCTTTAACGTGTTATGGAAAGAAGCTAGATATTTCAATGTGGCGATGCTCGGCCGTCAGGGGCTCAACAGAATGGCGTTAAGGTAACGATAAAACAACGGTCCCGCAACGGGAAAACAAAAAGGGTCGGGGATAGCCCCGACCCTTTCAGAACAATTACCGCAGAGAATTACTCTTCGTCTTCGGCAATATCATCGTCGGTATCCGCTTCCGGCGCGATATCCTCATCGCCTTCCGCCGCGCTGCCGTCGATGGCATCCAGCTCTTCGTCATCAACCGGCTCAGCAACGCGCTGCAGGCCAACCACGTTTTCATCTTCCGCGGTGCGGATCAGAATCACGCCCTGAGTGTTACGACCGACAATGCTCACTTCAGAAACGCGGGTTCGTACCAGCGTACCCGCATCGGTGATCATCATAATCTGGTCGCAGTCATCTACCTGCACCGCGCCCACAACGGAACCGTTGCGTTCGGTGACTTTGATAGAGATAACGCCCTGGGTCGCACGCGACTTGGTGGGATACTCTTCCGCCGCGGTACGTTTACCGTAGCCGTTCTGCGTGACGGTCAGGATGGCGCCTTCGCCGCGCGGAACGATCAGCGAGACCACCTTGTCCTCGCCGGCCAGCTTGATGCCGCGCACGCCGGTGGCGGTACGGCCCATCGCGCGGACGGCATCCTCTTTAAAGCGCACTACTTTACCGGCGGCGGAGAACAGCATGACTTCGTCCTGACCGGAGGTCAGATCGACACCTATCAGTTCGTCGCCTTCGTTAAGGTTAACCGCGATAATACCGGCGGAACGCGGACGGCTGAATTCGGTCAGCGCCGTTTTCTTCACGGTACCGCTGGCGGTGGCCATAAAGACGTTCACGCCCTCTTCGTATTCGCGGACCGGCAGGATCGCGGTGATGCGCTCGTTGGCTTCCAGCGGCAGCAGGTTGACGATCGGACGACCGCGCGCGCCGCGGCTGGCTTCCGGCAGCTGATACACTTTCATCCAGTAGAGACGACCGCGGCTGGAGAAGCAGAGGATTGTGTCGTGGGTGTTGGCCACCAGCAGACGGTCGATAAAGTCTTCTTCTTTGATACGCGCCGCAGATTTGCCTTTACCGCCGCGACGCTGCGCTTCGTAGTCGGTTAACGGCTGATACTTCACGTAGCCCTGATGCGAAAGGGTCACGACAACATCTTCCTGGTTGATCAGGTCTTCGATGTTGATATCGGCGCTGTTAGCGGTGATCTCGGTACGGCGCGCGTCGCCGAACTGTTCACGGACCAGCTCCAGCTCTTCGCGGATAACTTCCATCAGGCGATCGGCGCTGCCCAGAATATGCAGCAGTTCCGCAATCTGTTCCAGCAGCTCTTTGTATTCGTCGAGCAGTTTTTCATGCTCAAGGCCGGTCAGTTTCTGCAAACGCAGATCCAGAATCGCCTGTGCCTGCTGTTCGGTCAGGTAGTACTGGCCGTCGCGCACGCCGAATTCAGGTTCCAGCCATTCCGGACGCGCGGCGTCATCGCCCGCGCGTTCCAGCATCGCGGAAACGTTGCCCAGATCCCATGAACGGGCGATTAAGCCAGCTTTCGCTTCCGCCGGCGTCGGCGCGCGGCGAATCAGCTCAATAATCGGATCGATGTTGGCCAGGGCAATCGCCAGCGCTTCAAGGATGTGCGCGCGATCGCGGGCTTTACGCAGTTCGAAAATCGTACGGCGGGTCACCACTTCGCGGCGGTGGCGCACGAACGCGGCAATAATTTCTTTCAGGTTCATGATCTTCGGCTGACCATGGTGCAGGGCAACCATGTTGATACCGAAGGAGACCTGCAGCTGAGTCTGCGAATAGAGGTTGTTAAGCACCACCTCACCCACCGCATCGCGCTTCACTTCAATCACGATACGCATGCCGTCTTTATCAGACTCGTCGCGCAGCGCGCTGATGCCTTCGACGCGTTTGTCTTTGACCAGCTCAGCGATTTTCTCAATCAGGCGCGCTTTGTTCACCTGATACGGAATTTCATGCACGATGATGGTTTCGCGACCGGTTTTCGCGTCAGCTTCCACTTCCGCGCGGGCGCGAATGTACACTTTACCGCGACCGGTACGATAGGCCTCTTCAATGCCGCGGCGACCGTTGATGATCGCGGCGGTCGGGAAGTCCGGGCCCGGAATATGTTCCATCAGCCCTTCAATGCTGATGTCTTCGTTTTCAACGTAGGCCAGACAGCCGTTGATCACTTCGGTCAGGTTGTGCGGCGGAATGTTGGTCGCCATACCTACCGCGATACCGGACGAACCGTTGACTAACAGGTTCGGGATTTTGGTCGGCATAACGTCAGGGATCTTTTCCGTGCCGTCATAGTTATCGACGAAATCCACCGTCTCTTTTTCCAGGTCGGCCATCAGTTCATGGGCGATCTTCGACATACGGATTTCCGTATAACGCATCGCTGCGGCGGAGTCGCCGTCGACAGAACCGAAGTTACCCTGGCCATCTACCAGCATGTAACGCAGGGAGAATGGCTGCGCCATACGTACAATGGTGTCATACACGGCAGTATCACCATGAGGGTGGTATTTACCGATTACGTCACCAACGACACGGGCAGATTTTTTATAGGCTTTGTTCCAGTCATTGCCCAATACGTTCATGGCGTATAGTACGCGACGGTGTACCGGCTTCAGGCCATCTCGGACATCCGGCAGCGCACGGCCAACAATGACCGACATCGCGTAATCCAGATACGAGCTCTTCAGCTCTTCCTCAATGTTGACCGGTGTAATTTCTCTCGCAAGGTCGCTCATCTAACCGCTATCCCTCTACTGTATCCCGGATTCAAAGGTCGCAAATTATAACACACCCGTAGTGATACGGGTAAACCTATACCCAATGATTTTCGCGCGGCGGAAGGCGACAGGGATAGACGGTTTATTCATCCCTGAGGCCTGATATACTCGCGGGTCTGAACTGAACAGGAGTAAAAGCGCCCATGAATGCCGAAAAACCGTCGGTGGCCCACAATGTTGATCATAATGAAATCGCTAAATTTGAAGCCGTCGCCTCGCGCTGGTGGGATTTAGAAGGCGAATTCAAGCCGTTACATCGCATCAACCCTCTACGTCTTGGCTATATCGCGGAGCGCTCCGGCGGCCTGTTTGGCAAAAAGGTGCTCGATGTCGGCTGCGGCGGCGGCATTCTGGCTGAAAGCATGGCTCGAGAAGGCGCAACGGTGACCGGTCTGGATATGGGTTTCGAACCGCTACAGGTGGCCAGGCTGCATGCCCTGGAGAGCGGTATTCAGGTCGAATACGTCCAGGAAACCGTTGAAGAGCACGCGGCGAAGCATGCCCGGCAGTATGACGTCGTCACCTGCATGGAGATGCTGGAGCACGTCCCGGACCCGCAGTCGGTGGTCCACGCCTGCGCGCGGCTGGTCAAACCCGGCGGCCAGGTCTTCTTCTCAACTATTAACCGTAACGGTAAAGCGTGGCTGATGGCGGTCGTGGGCGCCGAATACGTTATGAAGATGGTGCCAAAAGGTACCCATGACGTGAAGAAATTCATTAAACCGGCGGAGCTGATCGGCTGGGTTGATGAGACTATTCTGAAAGAGCAGCATATTACCGGTCTCCACTACAATCCGTTGACCAATACCTTCAAGCTGGCGCCAGGGGTTGATGTTAACTATATGTTGCATACAACGGCGAAAAAAGCATAACGTCAGCTGTATTTCCTATGATGATTGCGCGGCATCAAGCCGCGTGATTTTTTCTTCCGATGAAGAAATCAGCACTCGATCAAATTTTCATTTTTTTTTCTGATTTATTGACATCTTCTCCAGGCCTTATGTGGCGTGGACTTGGCGATTATTACCCTTCCGCAACCTCAATTTAACCTCAAAATCAACTCTTGTACTCAAAAGAATCCTTACTAGAATACTCACCATATAGCGTTTCTTTTATCGACAACCCCCTACATATAGTATTTATCCACAGAGTTAGTCACAACTGCGATCTGTGGATAAGTGGGGGATATTTTCTTTCACGGACAGGTATAATCCACATGAATCAGAGTCTGCTGGTGACAAAGCGCGACGGTAGCACCGAGCGCATCAATCTCGATAAAATCCACCGCGTGCTGGATTGGGCGGCAGAAGGACTGAATAACGTTTCCATCTCCCAGGTAGAACTGCGTTCCCACATTCAGTTCTATGACGGCATCAAAACCGCCGACATTCACGAAACCATTATCAAAGCCGCCGCGGACCTTATTTCCCGCGACGCCCCGGATTACCAGTATCTTGCCGCCCGCCTGGCGATTTTCCACCTGCGTAAAAAAGCCTACGGCCAGTTTGAGCCGCCAGCGCTGTTCGACCACGTGTCGAAAATGGTGAAAAACGGCAAATACGATACTCATCTGCTGGAAGACTACACGGAAGAAGAGTTCAAGCAGATGGATTCGTTCATCGAGCACGATCGCGATATGACCTTCTCCTACGCGGCGGTTAAGCAGCTCGAAGGCAAATATCTGGTGCAGAACCGCGTCACCGGCGAGATCTATGAAAGCGCCCAGTTCCTGTACATTCTGGTCGCCGCGTGCCTGTTCTCCAACTACCCGCGCGAGACGCGTCTGGACTACATCAAGCGTTTCTATGACGCGGTGTCGACGTTTAAAATCTCCCTGCCGACGCCGATTATGTCCGGCGTGCGCACCCCGACCCGCCAGTTCAGCTCCTGCGTGCTGATCGAGTGCGGCGACAGCCTGGATTCGATTAACGCCACCTCCAGCGCCATTGTTAAATACGTCTCTCAGCGCGCCGGTATCGGCATCAACGCCGGTCGCATCCGCGCGCTGGGTAGCCCGATTCGCGGCGGTGAAGCGTTCCACACCGGCTGTATTCCGTTCTATAAGCACTTCCAGACCGCAGTGAAATCCTGCTCGCAGGGCGGCGTGCGCGGCGGTGCGGCGACCCTCTTCTACCCGATGTGGCATCTGGAAGTCGAAAGCCTGCTGGTGCTGAAAAATAACCGTGGCACCGATGCCAACCGCGTTCGTCACATGGACTACGGCGTACAGATCAACAAGCTGATGTACACCCGTCTGCTGAAAGGCGGCGATATCACCCTGTTCAGCCCGTCAGACGTCCCGGGCCTGTACGATGCGTTCTTCGCCGATCAGGACGAGTTCGAGCGCCTGTACACCAAATACGAGCAGGACGACAGCATTCGCAAGCAGCGCATTAAAGCGGTAGAGCTGTTCTCGCTGATGATGCAGGAGCGCGCCTCCACCGGCCGTATCTACATCCAGAACGTCGACCACTGCAACACCCACAGCCCGTTTGACCCGGTGGTCGCGCCGGTGCGCCAGTCCAACCTGTGCCTGGAAATCGCCCTGCCGACCAAGCCGCTGGAAGATGTGAACGACGAAAACGGTGAAATTGCGCTGTGCACCCTCTCCGCTTTCAACCTCGGCGTTATCGATAGCCTTGATGAGCTGGAAGAACTGGCGGTGCTGGCGGTTCGCGCGCTGGATGCCCTGCTGGATTATCAGGACTACCCGATCCCGGCAGCCAAACGCGGCGCCATGGGCCGTCGTACGCTGGGCATTGGCGTAATCAACTTTGCCTACTATCTGGCGAAGCACGGTAAACGCTACTCCGACGGCAGCGCCAACAACCTGACGCATAAAACGTTCGAAGCGATTCAGTACTACCTGCTGAAAGCCTCTAACGAACTGGCTATCGAGCAGGGCGCGTGCCCGTGGTTTAACGAAACCACCTATGCCAAAGGCATTCTGCCGATCGATACCTATAAAAAAGACCTGGATGCGATCGTCAATGAATCCCTGCATTACGACTGGGAAGCGTTGCGCGAATCGATCAAAACGCACGGCCTGCGTAACTCCACGCTCTCCGCGCTGATGCCGTCCGAGACCTCTTCGCAGATCTCCAACGCCACCAACGGCATTGAGCCGCCGCGCGGCCACGTCAGCATCAAAGCGTCGAAAGACGGGATCCTGCGCCAGGTGGTGCCGGATTACGAAAAACTGCAGAACGGCTACGAGCTGCTGTGGGAAATGCCGAACAACGACGGTTACTTGCAGCTGGTCGGTATTATGCAGAAGTTTATCGACCAGTCGATTTCCGCCAACACCAACTACGACCCGACCCGCTTCCCGTCAGGTAAAGTGCCGATGCAGCAATTGCTGAAAGACTTGCTCAACGCCTATAAGTTCGGCGTCAAAACGCTGTACTATCACAACACTCGCGATGGCGCGGAAGATGCCCAGGACGATCTGGCGCCGTCCATCCAGGACGACGGCTGCGAAAGCGGCGCATGTAAGATTTGATAATATTGCCCGGCGGCGCGTCGCTTGCCGGGCCTACGGTATATTGTAGGCCGGGTTAGCGAAGCGCCACCCGGCTTGTAATTCCAGGACAGGATCCCCACTCATGGCATATACCACTTTTTCTCAGACCAAAAACGATCAGCTGCTTGAGCCGATGTTTTTTGGTCAGCCGGTGAACGTCGCCCGCTACGATCAGCAAAAATATGACATCTTCGAAAAGCTGATTGAAAAACAGCTCTCCTTCTTCTGGCGTCCGGAAGAAGTTGACGTTTCCCGCGACCGCATCGACTACCAGGCGCTGCCGGAACACGAAAAACACATTTTTATCAGCAACCTGAAATATCAGACGCTGCTCGACTCGATCCAGGGACGCAGCCCGAACGTCGCCCTGCTGCCGCTGATTTCAATTCCGGAGCTGGAAACCTGGGTTGAAACCTGGGCGTTCTCAGAGACCATTCACTCGCGCTCCTACACCCATATCATCCGCAATATCGTTAACGATCCGGCGATGGTGTTTGACGATATCGTCACCAACGAGCAGATTCAGAAACGCGCGGAAGGGATTTCCAGCTATTACGATGAATTGATTGAGCTGACCAGCTACTGGCATCTGCTGGGCGAAGGCACCCACAGCGTGAACGGTAAAACCATCACCGTGAACCTGCGCGAGCTGAAAAAGAAACTCTACCTGTGCCTGATGAGCGTGAACGCGCTGGAAGCCATCCGTTTTTACGTCAGCTTCGCCTGCTCCTTCGCCTTTGCCGAGCGCAAGCTGATGGAAGGTAACGCCAAGATTATCCGTCTGATCGCCCGCGATGAAGCACTGCACCTGACCGGTACTCAGCACATGCTGAACCTGCTGCGTTCCGGCGTCGACGATCCGGAGATGGCTTCAATCGCCGAAGAGTGCAAACAGGCGTGCTACGACCTGTTCGTGCAGGCGGCGCAGCAGGAAAAAGAGTGGGCGGATTATCTGTTTCGCGACGGCTCGATGATCGGCCTGAACAAAGATATTCTCTGCCAGTACGTTGAGTACATTACCAACATCCGCATGCAGGCGGTGGGTCTCGATCTGCCGTTCCAGACCCGCTCCAACCCGATCCCGTGGATCAACACCTGGCTGGTGTCCGATAACGTGCAGGTGGCGCCGCAGGAAGTGGAAGTCAGTTCCTATCTCGTCGGGCAGATCGATTCCGAAGTCGACGCCGACGATCTGAGCAACTTCCAGCTCTGATGAAACACATTTTTTTGAAGATTTCTGACACTCGTCTTGAGTGTCAGGATGAACACCCCTCTCTGCTGGCGGCCCTGGAATCGCACAATATCGACGTGGAGTATCAGTGCCGCGAAGGGTACTGCGGCTCCTGCCGTCTACGGCTGGTGTCGGGCCAGGTTGACTGGCTCACCGAGCCGCTGGCGTTTGTCCAGCCGGGAGAGATTTTGCCCTGCTGCTGCCGGGCGAAAGGCGATATCGAAATTGAGATGTAATGCTTAATGTACTTCGTGCGCGGAGACCAGCTTAACGTCGCCGCGTTTTTTCATCTGCAGGATATACAGCGCGCCGGCAAGTACCACCAGTACCGCCCCCATCAGATAAATTGAACGATAGCCCACGCCATCCACCATCAAGCCCATAACGAAAGCGCCCAACGCCAGTCCCGCATCCATTGCATTAAAAAACAGTGAGTTCGCCACGCCGATTTTATGCGGCTCTACCGAACTGATGATCTGCGTCTGGAATATTGGCGTAACGGAACCGTAGCCAATGCCGATCAGCGCACCAGATAAAACCATGGTGATGCTGCCGTGGGTATAGCCCAGCACCACCAGGCCGACAGTGAAGGCGAGCAGGCAGGGATAAACCACATACTTCGGCCCCTTTTTATCACAGACGTTACCGGTGAAGGCACGGCAGATCATCAGAAATATGGCATAGCACAGCAGAAAATTACTCGCGGCGGCCATTAGATCTAATTCGCGGGCATACAGGGCAAGGAAAGCAGAAACGCCAGCGTAGGCAAAGGTCATAAAGAAGGTGACCAGGGCAAACGGCATGGCTGCGCGATCGAACATAGCAGCAAAACCCAGCTTCGGTTTTGAACCGTCTGCATGGCGAATTACCGGCGGCACGGCCACAATCAGCGCCAGCACGATGCTGACAATCGAGACGCCGGTGCACAACCAGAACGCTTCAATATACGCGCTATGCCGCGCCATATTCAGACCGATCCACGGTCCCACCACCATCGCCAGCCCCATCGCTAATGAGAAAAAACTGATGCCCTCTCCACGTCGGGAGGCCGGTATTAACCGCGCAGAAATCGTTCCCTTCACCGTTGTTATCACCCCAAAAGTGATCCCATGAAGCACGCGAATAAATAGCAATGCTTCGATAGAATGGCAAAGCGGATATAACGCAGTCACTACCAAAAAGGCCAGAGAAGAAAGCATCAGAACCGTTTTATTCGAATATTTCCCTACCCACTGCCCGGCAAACGGACGAATAATAATCGCCGCGATCAGAAAACAGGTTACCAGCAGCCCGGCTTTGTCAGCGGTGGCATGCAAATTATCGGCAATATAAATAGGGAGCAGCGTTAGCTGCACATAGAAAACAAAGAAGATAATAAAACTAATAATAGTTATTGCCCAAAAATCCTTAGTCCATAATTTCTCTTTCATCAATAAGCACCTTGTTTATACGGCGCGTAGCATCACATTCATCATCGATATCTAACGAATAAGTAGACTATCGACACAGATGATTGCGTACGTGATTTTGTGATTAAGCCTGTTGAAAAATTATATGAAAATACATAACATTAGTAAAATTAATCCTATTAATGGCTTTGATTAGAAATCACTAATGACGCTAACACAGATAAACGCTCTACTCATGGTGCTTGAATGCGGCGGGTTTACCGAGGCGGGAAAACGCCTGTACATGACACAATCAGCCGTCAGTCAGGCAATTAATGCACTGGAAGAGGAGCTAGGGGTCGTGATTTTGGTACGCGAGCGGCGAAAGGCCATCACGCTAACGGCAGTCGGTGAACGGATTGTCTCCCATCTGCGACGGCTGGCGCATGAGGTCAACGCGGTGAAAGAAATCGCCGAGCAGGAAAAACAGTCGCCGTTACGATTACTGCGTATTGGCTGCTTCCCCAGTATTTGCGCCTGCATTTTACCGCAGGTAGTGCGCTATTTTGAAACATACTACCCGCAGATTAAAATTATTCCCCACGAAGCCAACAGTACGGAAATTATTGAATCCCTGCGCCAGGATAAAATTGATATTGGTTTTGTCCACTCTCCGGTACCCAATATGTATTCCCTCCCGGTCTACAAAGATAAATTCACCGTCGTGGTTCCGGAAAACCACCCGTTTGCACAGCGCGACTCCGTAAAGCTTGAAGAGCTCTTCAGCGAGCCGTTAATTACCAGTACAGGCCGCTATGAGCTAAGTATTATGACGTTATTTAAAGAGCACAATATTACGCCCGAGATTAAATATGAATTCAACCACCCGGCAACGGCCATCAGTTTTATCCGCCAGGGACTGGGCATCGCGCTGCTCCCCGAACTGACGCTCAAAGCGCTGGAGCATCCGCTGCGTTCCGTGGCCCTGGAGCCAGCCTTTTATCGACATATTTCTCTCATTGCCAACCACCCTCCAGTGACGGGCAGCCCCTTGCAGATACTCAATGAGTGCCTCCATCAACTGGTCACAGAAGGTAAAATTTAAACGATCCGCTGCACAAAACGGCAATAAAACTTTCGTTTTAAGTTCGAATATGCTCGATATCAAACAAAAATAAATAAATACGTGCCTTAATGATGTAAAATGAACATCGAGGGCACAGAATGGATTCTGCCAACTCAGACTTCGAGGTCATTATTATTGGCGGCGGCGCAACCGGCGCCGGGATCGCGCGCGACTGCGCGCTGCGCGGGCTGAAGGCTGCGCTGGTTGAGCGCTACGATATCGCCACCGGCGCGACCGGGCGTAACCACGGCCTGCTGCACAGCGGCGCGCGCTATGCGGTCACCGATAGCGAATCGGCGCGCGAGTGCATCAGCGAAAACCGCATCTTACGCCGTATCGCCCGCCACTGCATTGAGCCCACCAGCGGACTCTTTATTACCCTGCCGGAAGATGACCCGGCGTATCAGCACACCTTTATCACCGCCTGCCAGCAGGCGGGTATTGAAGCCCAGCCTCTGACGCCCGCCGAAACGCTGCGCCTGGAGCCTGCCGTGAATCCCGCGCTGCTTGGCGCCGTGCAGGTACCGGACGGCACCGTCGATCCGTTCCGCCTCACCGCCGCGAATATGCTCGATGCCCGCGAACATGGCGCCACGATCCTCACCGGCTGCGAAGTCACCGGCCTGCTGCGCGAGGGCGATCGCGTCCAGGGGGTAGCGCTCTACGATCGTCAGCGCCGTAAACCGCTCAGCCTGCGCGCGCAGGTGGTGGTCAACGCCGCCGGGATCTGGGGGCAGCGTATCGCAGAGTATGCCGACCTGCGCATCGCGATGTTTCCGGCAAAAGGATCGCTGCTGATCCTCGACCACCGCATTAACCGTCAGGTTATCAACCGCTGCCGCAAACCGGCTGACGCCGATATCCTGGTACCCGGCGATACCATTTCGCTGATTGGCACCACCTCGATGCACATTCCCTATGACGAAATTGACGACAACCGGGTGACGGCCGGGGAAGTCGATACGCTACTACGCGAGGGGGAAAAGCTGGCGCCGATCATGGGGCGGACCCGGATACTGCGCGCCTACTCCGGCGTACGTCCGCTGGTCGCCAGCGATGACGATCCCAGTGGACGCAGCGTCAGCCGCGGCATCGTGCTGCTCGACCACGCCCAGCGCGACGGCATGGAAGGTTTTATCACCATCACCGGCGGTAAGCTGATGACCTACCGCCTGATGGCGGAATGGGCTACGGATGCGGTATGCCGCAAGCTCGGCAATACCGCCCCCTGTACAACCGCCGATGCGCCGCTTCCCGGCTCGCAGGAGCCGACGGAAACCACGTTACGCAAAATCATCGCTTTACCAGCATCGCTGCGCGGGTCGGCCATTTATCGCCACGGCGATCGTACCCCCGCCTGGCTTGGCGATAGCCGCCAGCACCGCAGTCTGGTCTGCGAGTGCGAAGCGGTCACCGCCGGCGAGGTTCAGTACGCGGTCGAAAATCTGGCGGTAAAAAACCTGCTCGACCTGCGCCGGCGCACCCGCGTCGGCATGGGCACCTGTCAGGGCGAGCTGTGCGCCTGCCGGGCCGCCGGGCTGCTCGCGCGTTTTAACGTCACCACCTCCGCGCGCTCCCTTACCCAGCTGTCTGAATTTCTGAACGAGCGCTGGAAAGGCGTCCAGCCGGTGGCCTGGGGAGACGCGCTGCGCGAAAGCGAGTTCACCCGCTGGGTCTATCTCGGCCTGTGCGGATTACAAAAGGAGCATCAGGATGAAGTTTGATTGCGCCATTATCGGCGGCGGCCTTGCCGGGCTGCTCTGCGGGCTGGCGCTCAATCAGCGCGGCCTGCGCAGCGTGATTATCAGCCGCGGCCAAAGCGCCCTGCACTTCTCTTCCGCCTCGCTGGATCTGCTCTCGACGTTGCCGAATGGCGAAACCGTCACCGATGTTGCTCACGGCATCGGCCAGCTGGCCCGCCAGCTTCCCGAGCATCCTTATGCCAGACTCGGCGCCGAACGGGTAATGGGTTACGCCAGCCAGGCGCAGGCTCTGTTTGCCGACTGCGGTATCGCTATGCAGGGTGAGGCCAGCCAGCCGCATCTGCGCGTGACGCCGCTGGGAACCTTACGCGCGGCCTGGCTTTCGCCGCAGGAGATTGCCACCGCGCCGCTGCCCGCCAACGGCGTCTGCGTGGTCGGCATCAGCGGATTCGGCGACTTCCAGCCGCATCTTGCCGCCGCCTCGCTGAACCAGCATGGCGTTCACGCCGAAGCGCAGGAGATAGATTTACCGCTCCTTGATGTTCTGCGCGATAGCCCATCCGAATTTCGCGCCGCCAATATCGCCCGCCGTCTGGACGATGAAACGCAGTGGCCAGCGCTGCTGGCGGCGCTGCGTCCGCTGGCGCAGCGGCACCGTTTCATTATCATGCCCGCCTGCTTCGGCCTCGCCGACGATCGTCTGTATCAGTGGCTACAGCAGCGCCTTCCCTGCCCGCTGCGCCTGCTGCCTACGCTGCCGCCTTCGGTGCCGGGGATGCGCCTGCACGCCCAGCTCCAGCGGCATTTTATCCGCGGCGGCGGCACCCGGCTTACCGGCGACGAAGTCATCAATATTAGCCTGCAGAACGGTATCGTTAACGCTATCTGGACGCGCAACCACGGCGATATCCCGCTGCGCCCGCGCTTCGCGGTGCTGGCCAGCGGCAGCTTTTTCAGCAATGGGCTGGTCGCCGAACGCAGCGGCGTGCGCGAGCCTATTCTTGGCCTTGATCTGCAGCAGACGCTACCGCGCGAGCGCTGGTATCAGCAGGACTTTTTTGCTTCCCAGCCCTGGCAGCGTTTCGGCCTGAAAACCGATGCGGCCCTGCGTCCGCAGCTTCAGGGGCAGACGCTGGAGAATCTGTTCGCCGTAGGTTCTATTCTTGGCGGTTTTGATGCCATCGCGCTGGGATGCGGCGGCGGCGTCTGCGCGGTCACCGCGCTGCACGCCGCAAGGTTAATCGGCGAGCTTGCCGGAGGTGAGTCATGAACGACACGCGTTTTGAACACTGCATTAAATGCACCGTTTGCACCACCGCCTGCCCGGTCAGCCGGGTTAACCCGCGCTACCCTGGGCCAAAACAGGCCGGGCCGGACGGCGAGCGCCTGCGCCTGAAAGACGGCACGCTCTACGACGAGGCGTTAAAATACTGCATTAACTGCAAACGCTGCGAAGTCGCCTGCCCCTCAGACGTCAAAATCGGCGATATTATCCAGCGCGCGCGCATGGAGTATGGTCGGCAAAAGCCCACGCTGCGCGATGCGATCCTCAGCCATACCGACCTGATGGGCACCCTCTCCACGCCGTTTGCCCCGCTGGTGAACGCCACCACCGGGCTGAAGCCGGTACGGCGACTCCTCGATGCCGCGCTTAAAATCGATCACCGCCGTACGCTGCCGAAATATGGCTTTGGCACCTTTCGCCGCGCGTATCGTCAGCTGTCTGCTCAGCAGGCGCAATACGCCGAACAGGTGGCGTTTTTTCACGGCTGCTATGTCAACTACAACCACCCACAGCTGGGCAAAGATCTTATCCGGGTGCTGAACGCCATGGGCATCGGCGTGCAGTTATTCAGTAAGGAGCAGTGCTGCGGCGTGCCGCTGATTGCCAACGGTTTTTTTGCCAGGGCGCGCAAGCAGGCGCAGAGCAACGTCACCGCGATGCGGGAAAATAGCCTCCCTGTTATTGCGACCTCATCAACCTGCACCTTTACCCTACGCGATGAATACCCGCACGTACTCGATATTGAGAACCGCGACGTTCGCGATCGTATTGAGCTGGCAACCCGCTGGATCTGGCGTCAGTTGGATGATGGGCGGCCTCTGCAGCTAAAACCGCTGCCGCTGAAGGTGGTCTATCACACCCCCTGTCATATGGAGAAAATGGGCTGGTCGCTGTATACCCTTGAACTCTTACGGCTGATCCCCGGCTTGCAGCTGGAGGTGCTCGACTCTCAATGCTGCGGCATTGCCGGCACCTACGGGTTTAAGTCGGAGAACTACGACTCATCGCAGGCCATTGGCGCGCCGCTGTTCCGGCAAATTGAGGAGAGCGGCGCCGACCTGGTGGTGACCGATTGTGAAACCTGCAAATGGCAGATTGAGATGTCCACCAGCAAACGCTGCGAACATCCCATCTCTCTGCTGGCGCAGGCGCTGGCCTGATACCAGCACCGGCTGCGGAGGGACTAATAGCTCCCCTTTCCCTCCGCCTGTTCGGCTATCGGCTTGAACATCGCCAGCCGTTTATCCAGCGCGCGGGTATAGAGGTTGGTATCAACGCCCACGGCGACAAAATTGGCCCCCCACGCCAGCGCTTTGTGCGCCATCTCCGGGTCAACGGCGAGGAAACCGGCGGCTTTTCCCGCCGCGCGAATGCGGCGGATGCTCTGTTCGATAATGCGCTGAACGTCCGGATGCCCGGCGTTGTCCGGGTAGCCCAGCGAAGCCGATAGGTCAGCCGGGCCGATAAAGACGCCGTCAATCCCCTCCACTTCGAGGATCGCATCCAGATTATCGAGGGCGGTTTTGCTCTCCACCTGAATCAATAGGCACAGTTCATCGTTGGCCTGCGCCATATAGTTCTCTACCCGCCCCCAGCGCGCGGCGCGGGCCACCCCGGCCCCGACGCCGCGGGTGCCCACCGGCGGATAGCGGGTAGCCGAGACGATCTCCCGCGCCTGTTCAGCGGTATCGACCATCGGGATCAGCAGCGTTCTGGCGCCGATATCCAGTACCTGTTTAATCAGGCTACGATTGCCCTCCACCGGGCGAATCACCGGCTGGCTGGCGTAGGGCGCGATGGCCTGCAGCTGATGATACAGGTCCTGAATGGTATTGGGCGCATGTTCGCCGTCAATCAGCAGCCAGTCGTAACCCGAGGTGGCGGCAATCTCAGCCATATACGAAGAGGTCGAGCTCAGCCACAGGCCAATTTGCGCTTCCCCTTGCAACAATCCCGCTTTAAATGGGTTCGATAAAATTGCGTTCATAGTTCTCCCTTACATTAATGCTGTACGCTGTCAGCCTGCGGCACCGTACGATTGACGCGCAGTGAAAAGATAATAACAACTCCGACAATCGCCACGCAGGCGAGCGTCACTAATCCGGCAGAATCACTCGCGAACATTGTTTCAGCCTGGACGCGGATAATCGGCGCCAGAAAACCGCCGATGGCGCCAAACAGGTTGACGAAACCGATGCCCGCGGCCAGCGCCGTGCCGGACAACAGCTGCGTCGGCATGGTCCAGAACACCGGCTGTACGGCAATGACGCCCACGGCGGCAACGCACAGCGCGATAATCGCCAGCACTGGCGACACCAGCCCGGAGACCGCAATGCCAATCGCCGCCGCCAGCAGGGTGAATGCGGCAATATTACGCCGCTCGCCGGTACGGTCGGAGTAGCGCGGAATCAGCCAGGTCCCGAACAGCGCCGCTACCCAAGGAATAGCGGTCACCACCGAAGCCACAAACCCCACCTTGGTGCCGAGCAGCGCGGCAACCTGGGTCGGCAGGAAGAAGATCAGACCGTAAACCGCTACCTGAATGGTCAGATAAATAATGGCCAGCTGCCAGACGCGGCCGTTGCGCAGCGCATCGGACAAACGCGAAGTCACCTTTTTCTGCTCTTCGCTGGCCAGCTCGCTGATTAACGCCTGTTTTTCGGCAGCGCTCAGGAAACGCGCCTTTTGCGGCGTATCGTCAAGCCAGAAGAAGGTGAAGAACCCGGCGCCGACCGCCAGCAGCCCCTCAATGATAAACATCCAGAACCAGCCGGGATGTCCCATAAAGCCGTGCATTTCCAGCAGCGCGCCGGAGAGCGGCGACCCGAGGGTCAGCGCCAGCGGCGCGCCCATATAAAACAGCCCCATAATGCTGGCGCGGTTCTGCTGCGGGAACCACTGGGAAGTCAGGTAGATCATACCCGGGAAGAAGCCCGCCTCGGCGGCGCCCAGCAGGGTACGCACCAGCAGAAACTTCGCTTCGGTGTCCGCCCACGCCATCGCCGCGGAGAGAAGCCCCCACAGCAAGGTGGTGCAGCCGATCCATTTTCTTGCGCCGAATTTGCGCATCAGCAGGTTGGCGGGCACCCCGAGAAAGGCGTACACCACAAAGAAAATCCCCGCCCCCAGCGCATAGGCCTCGTTGCTCAGGCCGGTATCCAGCTGATAGGTCTCTTTGGCAAAGCCGATATTCGAACGGTCAAGAAACGCCAGCACGTACAGCGCCAGCATAAAAGGGATCAAACGGGCGCGGTTTTTCTTCACCACGCTTTCAAGCAAGGTGTTGCTCATCGTAATATCCTCAACAATGGGCCGCACATCTGCGCTGTGCGGCACGACGGGATCAGTGGCTATAAGGACGTTTCAGGTTGCAGTCGCGGTTCAGCTCGACGCCGAAGCCCGGTTTATCCAGCACGCTTTTATGAATGCGCCCGTTTACCGGCACCGGCTCGTCAACCAGAATCGGGTCAAACTGCGGACGCATCGTTGAGCAATCCGGGCTGGTCATCAGGAACTCGCTGAACGGCGTATTGGTAAAGGTAATGACCGCGTGGTGCGAATAGACCGACGAGCCGTGCGGCACCACCAGCTGGCCGCGCGATTTGGCGATCGCCGCAATCTCCACCAGCGTGGTCAGGCCGCCGCACCAGCCCACATCAGGCTGCATAATATCGATGCCGGTTTCCGACAGCGTGCGGAAAGATTGCAGCGTGCCGTGGTGCTCGCCGCTGGTGACCATCATTCCGGCTGGCGCATTGCGTTTCAGCTCGCGGTAGCCTTCGTACTGCTGCGGCGGCAGGCACTCTTCGATCCACTTAAGGTTAGAGGGCGCGCAGGCGTGGGCCAGTTTAGTGGCGTAATTCACGTCCTGGCTCATCCAGCAGTCCAGCATCAGCCAGAAGTCCGGCCCGCATTTTTCGCGCATATCGGCCACCATCGCGGCATCTTTGCGGATCCCCGCGTCGCCATCGTGCGGCCCCCAGTGGGTCGGCATCTTGCCGCCAATAAAGCCCATCTCCTTCGCCAGATCCGGGCGCGCCCCGGTGGCGTAGAACTGAATTTCATCGCGCACCGCGCCGCCCAGCAGTTTATAAACCGGCAGCCCAACCACTTTGCCGAACAGATCCCACAGCGCCAGGTCGATACAGGAGATAGTATTCATCACCAGACCGCCGGATCCGGAGTAATACATGGTAGCGTTGAGCATCTGGTCATGGATCAGTTTGATATCGCTGACGCACTTACCTTCAATAAAGCGGTTCAGATGTTTTTCCACGATAAAGCAACCCATCTCGCCCGCGGTCGACACCGCAAAGCCGGTCTGCCCGTTTTCGGCTTCCACTTCAACGATCAGCGTACCGAGAACGTTGATGCCAAACGACTGGCGAGACTGTTCATACTGTTTATATTTGCTCATCGGCGTGGCGATATGATCGTCAATCCAGTGATTTGCCCCCTGGTCATGATAATCGCCGCCGCCAGCGCCTTTCTCTGCGGTAGCGCCGCCGATAAACCAGGCGCGGACGTGTTTAATTTTCGGTAGGGTCATGATCTTCTCCTTATTATGAGGCTTGTTGTTCGAAGGGGCTCTTCCACCCCAGCAGACGGGAAATATCTTTGGCGCAGGCAATCGCCCTACCGGCGAGGTAATCGCGATTGTCTTCATTGATTTGCAGACGGGTACCCACCACGGAAATGGCGGCGGTCAGCTCGTTATTGGCGTTAAACACCGGGGCGGCCACGCAGCGAACGTCGGGATAGTCTTCGCCGTTATCGAAGCTCCAGCCGCGGGCGCGAATACGCCCCAGCTCATCGCGAAGCTGCTGGGCGCTGGTGATAGTGGTTGGCGTCGCCCGTTCCCACCGCAGCTCGCTGATAATCGACTCCTGAACCCGCTCGGGCTGCCAGGCCAGCAGGCATTTACCGATACCGGAGCGATACAGCGACAGGCTCTTCCCCTCATGCGAGCGCACGCTGATGGTGGCCGGGGACTCAATCTTCAGAATGTAGTAGGCGTTGCCGCTGTCGATAATGCCCAGGTGGCAGAGCAGCCCACACTGATCCATCAGCTGCGTCAGGCGCGGACGCGCCAGCTCGCGCAGGTCCATTTTGCTCAGCGCCTGCCCGGCCAGCTCAACCAGCTTGGTCCACAGGCAGTAGTTATCCTGATTATCCATGCTGAGGAAGCGCTGTTTTTTCAGCTCTCCCAGCAGCAGATAGGCGGTACTTTTCGGAATACCCAGTTCGTCAATAATGGTCGCCGCGCTGCAGGGACCGATGCGGGCGATCAAATTGAGAATATCAATGGCGCGGGTCAGCGCCGGGACTTTGCTTGATTCCAACATACTGGACTCCAATCCTGAATACTGGAATCAGTGTTGCGGTTGTCAGGCGGATAAATTGTGAGCGGCTTCAAATGACGACGCTATTCCAGCAAGGTGGACGTTCGGAAGGATAAAAATGCGAGGTAGTACACAGAATATTTAAAAGCAAGTACAGCTGGCTGGACTCATCGCGCGTCGGGAAAGACTCCCGACGCGGAGGTTTGTTTACACCGTGAGAGATTCGACGACGTTAATCCAGCCGTGTTCGCCGGCCACCGGCTGGCCGTTCAGCCAGCGGCGCAGCATGTTCAGTGCCATCATCGCGCACACCTCCTGACGCACCTGCACGCTGTGGCGGCTGGTGGTGAATTTCACCCGCAGCGCGTGGGTGCCGTCCGGCGTAGAAAGCGCAAAATTCAGGTGATCGCTCTCCTGGCCGCTGACCGCCAGCGCCAGGCCGGCAAAATGTTTCTCGCGCCGCTCAGCCGCCCAGCGCGCGGACTGCGCCAGAGTCTCTTCCTGCGACGGAATGACTTCACTGGCCAACAGCGGCGCATTGACGCGTGAAAGCTGTAGCGCCAGCAGGCCGCCGGTAAACTGCTCGCTCAGCGTCAGGCTTAGCTGACGCTCCTGCAGACGACGGGCGATCTGCGCGGGCAGGCCTTCTGCGCCTTCGAAAATCATGCTCTCTCCGGCCACTTTCCGCACTTCCGGCCATAGCGCCAGCATCGCCTCGCGCTGTTCAGCGGGCCCGGTCAGCTTCAGTTCGATAATCGGCATCGAGGAGCGATAGCCCATCACCACTCCCGGCGGCAGCTGCAGATGATCGAGGCTCTGCGCCAGTTCGCTTTCGGAACGGCCGAAGGTGGTCAGACGCAGGCACAGCGGCGCAGCAGGCAGCGGGAAACGCTCGCGCAGGCGCGGTAAGATTTCCTGCTCGACCATCACCTTAAATTCGGAAGGCACGCCGGGGGTAAAAAACATCAGGCAGCGGTTTAGCTGCACGGCAAAACCGCAGGCGGTTCCAACCGGGTTATCGATCATCTCGGCGCTTTGCGGAATTTCCGCCTGTTTACGATTGCTGGCGGCCATGGGCCTGCCGCGCTCGGCAAAGAAACGGGTCATGGTTTCCAGCCACGCTTCGTGCAAAATCAACCCTTCGCCTTTGGCCGTCGCGGCGGCCAGCGCGCTCAGGTCGTCGCTGGTCGGCCCCAGACCGCCGTTGACGATCAGCACATCGGCATGCTCGCTGCGCTCGCGTAAAATCGCCACCAGGGAGTCGAGATCGTCACCAACGGTATGGCGACGCTTTAAGGGTAATCCTTGATTAAAAAAGAAATCCGCCAGCCACGCGGCATTGGTATCGATGATTTGCCCATGCAGTACTTCATCGCCGGTGGACAGCATTTCCACGTTTAACATTGTGAACTCCAGCCTGATAAGTAGAAATACTATATCGCAAAGCGGCTGGCGAAAAAGCCTGAAAATCAGGCGCGGCGGAATACCGCGCCGCAGAGATTAGAAGCTGGCGTTGACGCCGACGTACGGACCGTCAGCGACCGCGTTATCGCGGTTGCCGTCTTTACCCGCCAGGTTGAGGTAGCGGTAGCCGGCTTCGATGCTCAGAGGACGCATAATGGTAAAGCGCGCGCCGGCATTGGCTTCCTGATAGCTGTCGATGCCGCTGGAGAGTGAATCCGGAGAGTAATAGTATTCGCCGAACAGACGGAAGCTGTCGCCGATTTTCCACTGCAGACCGCCGCCGACCGCCGCCGCGTAGCCCTCATCGCCGTTGTTCGGATTGGTGTAAACGCCTTTGCCGCCCACGGTGGCCAGGAATGGCCCAAGGGGGATGTTCAGGCCCAATCCCAGACCCGCCGCATCGCCGTCGTCATCATTGTGCAGCCAGTTGCCGGTTACCGCCAGGCCGGTCGATTCGGTGCCGAATCCGACGCCGAGATTGGTGTAGTGCTCACCGGCCTGCCCGCTGACGCTGATCGCATTTGCCGCCGTCGAGACGAACATCATGCCGGCGAGGGCCATAAATATGCTTTTTTTCATTTTTATCTATCCAGAAAATAATAATAAGAAAATCCCAAAAAACCGCGAAATTGTACTGCCGAATGCTAAGGAATCAATGAACTAAAACGACGTTTGCCATTGTGATTGTAACCAGTTGCTACCGGAATTTTGCCAACGACTCCGGGTATCAATTCGATAGCCAGAGCCAGATTGTCCGTGCTGGCTATTTATTCTACAAAGTGTGCTCAGCTTATTTTTTTCCTTCAGGGAGATGAATAAGTTACATAAAACTTTGTCAGGAGATAAAGATGAGCAAGAAAGGACTAACCACCGGTGCCGGCGCGCCGGTTGTCGATAATAATAATGTCGTGACTGCAGGTCCTCGCGGCCCGATGCTGCTGCAAGATGTCTGGTTTCTGGAAAAACTGGCCCACTTTGACCGTGAGGTTATCCCGGAACGCCGAATGCACGCTAAAGGCTCCGGGGCATACGGCAAACTGACCGTTACCCACGATATCACCCGCTATACCCGAGCAAAGCTTTTTTCCGAAGTCGGTAAAACCACCGACCTGTTCCTGCGTTTCTCAACCGTCGCCGGAGAACGCGGCGCCGCTGACGCCGAGCGCGATATTCGCGGCTTTTCTATCAAGTTCTATACCGAAGAGGGCAACTGGGATCTGGTGGGCAACAATACGCCGATTTTCTACCTTCGCGACCCGCTGAAATTTCCCGACCTTAACCACGTTGTCAAACGCGACCCGCGCACCAACCTGCGTAATCCAACCTGGAAATGGGATTTTTTCTCCCTGCTTCCCGAAACGCTGCATCAGTTAACCATCGACTTTAGCGACCGCGGCATCCCGCGCTCATATCGCCATATGCACGGTTTCGGCAGCCACGCGTTCAGCTTTATTAACGCTGAAAATGAACGTTTTTGGGTGAAATTCCACTTCAAATCCCAGCAGGGGATCGCCAACCTGATGGATGATGAAGCGAAACGCCTGGTAGCAGAAGATCGCGAGAGTTCGCAGCGCGATCTCTATGAGTCGATTGAAAGAGGCGATTTCCCGCGCTGGACCTTCTACGTGCAGATAATGCCGGAAGCGGAAGCCAGCCGGGTCCCTTACAACCCCTTCGATCTGACCAAAATCTGGCCGCACGGCGATTATCCGCTGATTGAAGTCGGGGTACTGGAGCTTAACCGCAACCCGGATAACTACTTCGCTGAGGTTGAGCAGGTCGCGATGAATCCGGCGAACGTGGTGCCTGGCGTGGGCTTCTCTCCGGACCGGATGCTGCAGGGACGGCTGTTTTCCTACGGCGATACCCAGCGCTATCGTCTGGGCGTTAACCATCATCAAATTCCGGTCAATGCTCCGCGCTGCCCGTTCCATAACTATCACCGCGACGGCGCGATGCGCGTTGACGGCAATAGCGGCAACGGCGTCACCTATGAGCCCAACAGCTTTGGCGTGTTTCAGGAACAACCGGACTTTAGCGAGCCGCCTTTAAGCCTTGAAGGCGCGGCGGCGCACTGGGATCACCGGGAAGATAGCGACTACTTTAGCCAGCCGCGCAGACTGTTTGAGCTATTAGGCGAAGATGAGCATCAGCGAATGTTCCAGCGTATCGCCAATGATATGCGGGATATTCCTGAGTTTATTCAGCAGCGACAAATTGGCCTGTTCAGCGAAGTCCACCCCGACTACGGCGCGGGTGTTGCAGCGGCGTTACAGGCCTTAAAGCACGGGGAATAAGTACTGATGGCAGCCCTTAAGGCTGCCATTTTGCGCTTTTTAAACGATTTTAGTGCCGGAGCTTAGCGAGCTGCTGCTGCGATAAACCGGTCAGCTTTGCGACCTGAGAAGGCTCAAGCCCCTCATCCAGCATCGCCAGGGCAATGCGTTGCGTCGCCTCCTGCAGACCTTGATGTCGGCCTTCATTTCGGCCTTCATTGCGACCTTCACGTCGGCCTTCATTGCGACCTTCACGTCGGCCCTTTTGTAAGCCCTTTTCTATCCCCGCCTTCATTCCCTGAAGGATCCCCTCTTTACGGCCACGCTCTTCCAGAAAATGAGCAATATTCATCAGCGTCTCCTTATGCGGCTTGAGCGGCGTCTTTTGCGCGAGCTTGCGTAAAAAGGCCACCGGATCGGCGGCGTTACCCGCCTGAAGCATATAATTCAGCAACGTTTTAAACTGCCGACGCGTAGTGTATCCCAAGGATAATATTCTGACCAGTTGCTCAGAGATGTCCATCAGGTCCCGCTGGCGGATATGTTTTTGCAGTAGCTCAAGCATAGCGACCCGGCGGTGCTGTACAAGCCGATCGTCAGGGATCTCAGTGACGTCTATCAGAGGAAAACTCCGGCTATACAGCCGCTCGGCCATCTCTGGCTGTGGAAAGCCATCCAGCCAGCGCGTTGAATACGGGTAGGGGCTGGTCCTGCCGTGATAAAAGAGCAGAGGAATCACCAGCGGCAGCTGATGATGCCCTTTATCAAGATGACGCTGCATCGCCGCGATGGCGTATCGCATCAGGCGAAACGCCATATGCCTGTCGGGAGAGCTTTGATGCTCAATAAGAATGTAGATATACCCCTCTCCGCCATGGGTTTTTAGCGAATAAAGGATATCCGAATGGCTGGCGCGTAAGTCCTCTTCAATAAAACTGCCGGACTCCAGCTGCAGCGTCCGCAGATCGCACTGTTCCCGCAAATGCTTCGGCAAATGAATATGCAAAAAATCGCGCGCCGTTGCCCGTTGGGACAAAAGATGTTTAAAGACCGCATCGTGCGGCGAGTGGCTTGCTATCTGTTCCATGATGGCCCCTGACCAATTAACTTGCGCTCACCCTACCACCACTCGCATTCACCGCGCGTTTTCGCTTGCGGTTTGCCGAGGCGGCTCGCAAACTGGGCCATTACAATTTTTATCCGCATCATCATTAAGGAGAAATCATGCGTCAAAGGACTATCGTCTGCCCGCTCATTCAACATGAAGGCCACTATCTGCTGTGTAAAATGGCCGACGATCGCGGCGTGTTTCCCGGCCAGTGGGCGCTCTCCGGCGGCGGCGTCGAGCCAGGCGAGCGCATTGAAGAGGCGCTGCGGCGAGAAATTCGTGAAGAGCTGGGCGAAAAACTGCAGCTGACCAACGTCACCCCGTGGACCTTTCGCGACGACGTCCGGGTTAAAACCTACGCCGATGGCCGCCGGGAAGAAATTTATATGATTTACCTGATCTTCGACTGCATCAGCGCCAATCGCGACGTGACGATCAACGAAGAGTTTCAGGACTACGCCTGGGTGAAAGTCGAGGATCTTCCTCACTATGATTTGAACGTGGCGACCCGCCGGACCCTCACCCTGAAAGGCTTACTCTGAACGCGCGCGCAAAAAGCGCAGCCTGACCTTCAGCCCGCCCAGCGTTTCGCTCCGCAGCAGCTGCGGATGGCTGCGGTGCAGGCGCGCAATATCGCTAACCAGCGCCAGGCCAAGCCCGGCGCCGGGGTTATCCCCCACGTTTTCCAGACGATGAAACGGCATGAGCGCCTGCTGAATCTGCGCATCATCGATCCCCGGCCCGCTATCTTCGACGTCCAGCAGCACCGCCTCTCCGTCACGATGCAGGCTGACGGTGACGATCCCCCCCTGCGGCGTATAGCGAATCGCGTTATCCAGCAGATTCGCGCACAGCTCGCTCAACAAAACGCCGTCTCCGGCGATGGTCACCGTCGAGGTTTCCCCCTCATAACCGAGATCGATAGCTTTGCTCCGCGCCTGCTGAAGACGGGAAAAGCAGCTATGGTGAACGATCTCCTGAAGGTCTACCGGCGGGAACGCCTGTTCCCCCTGCTCTTTCCGTTTGATGGTAGCCAGCTGCAGCAGGCGCTCGGTGAGCAGGATCGTGCTATTAAGCGTGCCGCTCATCGCCGCCAGGCTCTCGCGCCACAGTCGGGGATCGCCGCTCGCCAGCGCCACCGAAGCCTGAGTTTTCAACACCGCTAGCGGCGTTTTGAGCTGATGAGACGCGTCGGCGCTAAACCGCTCCTGGCGGGAAATCATCACCCGCAGCCGGTCGATATAACGGTTAAAGGCGACGATCAGCAGCCGGGTTTCCGACCACGGCAGCAGCTCCGGCAGCGGCGTCAACAGGCCGGGTTCGCGCCGTACCATCAGCGCCGAAAGCTGGCGCATTGGCCGCAGCACGCGGCGCAGCAGCCAGCCGGCGAGAACCAGCGTCAGCAGCACTAATAGCCCCTGCGAGATCCATGATGAAAACAGCAGCTGTCCCGCCAGCCAGCGCCGCGACTGCAGCGTTTCGGCGATATAGATTTCCGCCATGCCGACAACGCCGCCTTCGTTAACCGGCTGCAGCAGCCGCGCCACGCGAATGGCCTGGCCGCGATATTCGGTATGATAAAACCACGCCAGCGCCGGATAGAGATCGGTACGAGAGGTTGATGGCGGCATTGGCGGCAGGTCGTCAAAACCGGAAATCACCCGCCTCTCGGGATCGAGAACTTTATAGTACAGGCGATCGTTCATATTCAGCTCAAAGCTATCAAGCACCACCCAGGGAACATTCACTTCCAGCCTGCCGTGGCGTACCACCAGACGCTCCGCCACCGTGCGGGCGGAGGAGAGCAGCGTACGATCGTAAGCCTGGGTCGCCGCCTGCAGGGCGCTGACGTAGCTATTGAACGCCGACAGCCCCCACAGCAAAACCAGCGGCAGGCCGAGAAACAGCAGCAGCTGGGCGAATAACGACTGCGGTTTACCCCACCTCATGATGAGCGAGCTCCAGCACGTAGCCCAGGCCGCGCAGGGTCACGATACGCACGTTGCTCTCCTGAAGTTTCTTACGCAGACGATGAATATACAGCTCAATGCTTTCCGGGCTGACGTCATCGCTGAGGCTGAAAACCTGTTCAAACAGCTGCTGGCGCGACACCGGCCGCGTACGGCGGAACATCAGCACCGTCAGCAGCGCCTGCTCGCGCGGCGTCAACGACAGCGTCTGCCCGCGCAGTAAAAAATAGCCTTCATCGCGATATTCCAGCGCGCCGATCTGTTGCACCTCATGCACCTGGCCTTCGCTACGCCGCAGCAGCGCGCGCAGCCTGGCATCCAGCTCTTCGAGCTCAAAAGGTTTTGGCAAATAGTCATCGGCGCCGACGTTCAGCCCTTTAACCCGATCCGCCACCGCGCTGCGGGCGGTTAACAGCAGGACGGGAAGAGTCTGCCCGCGCTTTCGCAGGCGCTGCACCACCTCCAGACCGTCGAGTCCCGGCATGCCGATATCCAGCACCGCCAGCGCATATTTTTCGCTTTGCAGCAGATGATCGGCCGCCCGGCCATCAAATACGCAGTCCACGGCAAACCCGCCCTGTACCAGCGCTTTCTCCAGCCAGTGAGCCAGCTCACGGTTATCTTCTGCCAGTAAGAGACGCATATCACATCCTGAAAAGTTGCTGCCGCGTTGAAAGGGAAATGAAAGGTAATTGTTTTAACAATCATGCAACCGAATAGCCACATGCCGGTTCACATAATCAAAAAAACGTACCCTGTAACTGACTGAGGAAGCCTATGAATATTCCATTCCTGCGCCATCTTAGCGCCCTCGCGCTATGCCTTTGTACCGCCTCCGCCTGGGCCGTCGAGGCGCCTTCCCGTACCGAATGTATCGCGCCCGCCAAGCCCGGCGGCGGCTTCGATCTCACCTGCAAACTGATTCAGGTCAGCCTGATGGAAACCGGCGCCATCAAAAAACCGATGCGCGTCACCTACATGCCCGGCGGCGTAGGGGCAGTGGCCTACAATGCGATCGTCGCCCAGCGTCCCGGCGAACCCGGTACCGTGGTCGCCTTTTCCGGCGGCTCGCTGCTCAACCTGGCGCAGGGCAAGTTTGGCCGCTACGGCGTGGATGATGTCCGCTGGCTGGCCAGCGTCGGCACCGATTACGGCATGATCGCGGTACGCACCGACTCGCCGTGGAAAGACCTGCCGTCGTTCATGGCGGCGATGGAAAAAAACCCCGCCAGTATCGTCATCGGCGCCGGCGCCTCAATCGGTAGCCAGGACTGGATGAAAGCGGCGCTGTTGGCGCAAAAAGCGAACGTCGATCCGCACAAAATGCGTTACGTGGCCTTTGAGGGCGGCGGCGAACCGGTCACCGCGCTGCTGGGCAATCACGTGCAGGCAGTCTCCGGCGATCTCAGCGAAATGGTGCCTTATCTACAGGGCAATAAAATCCGCGTGCTGGCGGTCTTCGCTAACGAAAGGCTACCGGGCGCGCTCGCCGATGTCCCCACCGCCAAAGAGCAGGGCTATGACCTGGTATGGCCGATTATTCGCGGCTTCTTCGTGGGCCCGAAAGTCAGCGACGCCGACTATCAGTGGTGGGTGGATGAGTTCACTAAATTGCAGCAGACCGACGCGTTCAAAAAGCAGCGCGAGCTGCGCGGCCTGTTTGAATTCAACATGAACGGCAAGGAACTGGACGCCTATGTCAAAAAGCAGGTGGAAGCGTATCGCCAGCAGGCGAAATCCTTTGGCCTGGCAAAATAATTAACGGAGGTTGCGATGAGCGATCGTATTTTTGCCGGTGTGTGGCTGCTGCTCTGCGCGGGGGGAATGTTTATCGCCTGGCAAATCCACAGCGAATACGCCTATGAACCCGTCGGCCCGCGCCCTTTCCCGGTAGGCATTATCGGCCTGATGCTGCTGTGCTCTGTTTTACTGCTTCTGCGTCGGCCCGACGCCATCACCTGGCCTGGGCGTCTGGTTTTACAACGTTTATTGACGATGGTGGTGGCACTGGTGGTCTACGCGTGGGGTTTTGAATGGCTGGGTTTTCCTCTGGCCACCGCGCTGCTGACCGCCGTTTTTGGCCTGCTGTTTGGCGCCACCCTGCCCGCTGCCGGGGTAGCCGGCGTGGCGATGGGCATCGCGCTGTGGTACGTCTTTGACGCCCTGCTCGATGTCACCCTGCCGCTCGGCGTCTGGTTGAGTTAACGGAGGAGTTTATGGATATCTGGATTTATCTGTCGCAGGGCTTCGCCGTCGCCATGACGCCGACCAACCTGCTGATCGCGCTGATTGGCTGCTTCGTTGGCACCATCGTCGGCCTGCTGCCGGGCCTGGGCCCAATTAACGGCGTGGCGATCCTACTGCCGCTGGCCTTTGCCCTGCATCTGCCCGCTGAATCGGCGCTCATTCTGCTGGCCACGGTCTATATAGGTTGTGAATACGGCGGACGTATTTCATCGATCTTGCTTAACGTGCCCGGCGATGCCGCCGCCATTATGACCGCCATCGACGGTTATCCTATGGCGCAGCAGGGGCGCGGCGGCGTGGCCCTGTCGATCTCCGCCGTCAGCTCCTTCGTCGGTTCAATGATCGCTATCGGCGGGATGATTCTGTTCGCCCCCATACTGGCGCAGTGGTCGCTGGCGTTCGGCCCGGCGGAATATTTCGCCCTGATGGTTTTCGCCATCGCCTGCCTCGGCAGCATGATGGCGCAAAATCCGCTCAAGTCGTTCCTCGCCGCGTTGATCGGTTTGGGGTTGGCGACGGTGGGCGTTGATGCCAATACCGGGGTGTATCGTTTCACTTTCGACAGCGTTCATCTCTCCGACGGCGTGCAGTTTATCGTGGTGGTGATTGGCCTCTTTTCGGTTTCGGAGATCTTGCTGATGCTGGAGAGCACCAGCGGCGGGCAGAAGCTGGTGCGCAAAACCGGCCGTATGCTGTTTAACGCTAAAGAGGCGGGACAGTGCGTCGGCGCGACCCTGCGCTCATCGGTGGTGGGTTTTTTTGTCGGCATTCTGCCGGGCGCGGGGGCGACCATTGCCAGCGCCATCACCTATATGACCGAGAAAAAGCTCAGCGGCAACAGCGACACCTTCGGGAAAGGCGATATTCGCGGCGTCGCGGCGCCGGAAGCGGCGAATAACGCTTCCGCCTGCGGCTCGTTTATTCCGATGCTCACGCTCGGCGTCCCCGGTTCCGGGACCACCGCGGTAATGATGGGCGCGCTGACCCTCTACAATATTACCCCGGGGCCGGCGATGTTTACCGAACAGCCGGATATCGTCTGGGGGTTAATTGCCGCGCTGCTCATCGCCAACGTGATGCTGCTGATTATGAACATTCCGCTGATCGGTCTGTTCACCCGCATGCTGACCATCCCGCTGTGGTTTCTGGTCCCGGCTATCGCCGCCGTGTCCGCGGTCGGCGTCTACGCGGTGCACAGCACCACCTTCGACCTGCTATTGATGGTTGGGTTGGGCGTGCTCGGCTACATCATGCGTAAGATGCACTTCCCGATGTCGCCGCTGATCTTAGGCTTCGTGCTGGGGGAGATGCTGGAGCAGAACCTGCGCCGCGCGCTCTCCATCAGCAACGGCAACGTGGCGATTCTATGGCAAAGCGGCGTGACCAAAACGCTCCTGCTGCTGGCCATCGCGGTGATTGTTGTGCCCCCGCTGCTGCGATATATGCGTAAACGTCAGCAAAAAACGCCCGGCGATATTCCCTCCTCCTGATAGACAACGTCATTGGCGGTCGTCAACCGCCGCCAATGACGGTATCGATTGAATTTCTCCTGCATCTGCCTGATAGTTATCGTTTTAACTTTCTGGTGATCCGTTATGACCGTCGCAGCATCCCGTTCGGGGTTAACATTCGCCGCGCTGGCGCTGGCCCTGATCCTCGCTTACACCGGTATCAGCGCAGGGGACAAACTCACCTGGCTGATGGAAGTCACGCCGGTCATTATCCTCGTTCCGCTTTTGCTGGCCACGCGCTCGCGTTATCCGTTGACGCCGCTGCTTTACACGCTGGTTTTCTTCCATGCCATCATTTTGATGGTCGGCGGTATGTACACCTACGCCAAAGTGCCCATCGGCTTTGACGTACAGGAATGGCTGGGGCTGAGCCGCAACCCCTACGATAAGCTGGGACACTTTTTCCAGGGGCTGGTCCCGGCGCTGGCGGCGCGGGAGATTTTGCTGCGCGGCGGCTACGTTCACGGGCGTAAAATGCTCGGTTTCGTGGTCTGCTGCATTGCGCTAGCGATTAGCGCCGTCTACGAGCTGATCGAATGGTGGGCGGCGCTGGCGCTGGGACAGGGCGCCGATGAATTTCTCGGCACCCAGGGCGATCCCTGGGATACTCAGTCCGATATGTTCTGCGCCCTGCTCGGTGCGCTGACCACCGTTTTTGCGCTGGGCCGCTGGCATACGCAGCAGCTACTGCACGTCCAGCGCTTCTGAGGCGGAGCTCTCCTGCTGGTTGACCCAGTCGCGTAGCGCCCGGCGGGAAATTTTAATTCCGCCGGTTTTCAGCGATTCAGGCAGCCGCAGCCAGCGCACCGGCTGCTGAAACCGCGCCAGCTTATCGGCGCACCAGCCTGCCAGCTCGGACGGTTCGCAATGCGCGCTGCATTCCACCACCGCCACCGGCCGCTGGCCAAACTCCGCGTCATCCTGCGGCACGATAAAAACTTGCCCAATCAATGGGTGTGCGCCGATAACCCGCTCCACCTCTTCCGGCTGAATACCTTCTCCGCCGCTAAAAAAGAGGTTATCCACTCTTCCGAGGATAGTCAGCCTGCCGTGCTCCAGCTGTCCCCGATCGCGGGTGGCGAACCAGCCGTCGGCATCAGCGATGGGGACCGTTTGCCCATCGCGCCAGTAGCCTTCCGCCATGCTGTCCGAGCGCAGCCAGACCTCGCCATCGACAATCCGCACTTCGCGCCCCGGCAGCGGCCGCCCGACATCCGCCAGGCCGTCCGCCTCCTTGGCGCATACCGTGGAGGCAAACTCGGTTAGCCCGTAGCCGCACCAGCAGCGGATACCGCGCCTGCGGGCCTGTTCGGTGAGCGCCACCGGAATCGCCGCGCCGCCGAGCAGAACCGCTTTTAACGACACCCCGGCGTCGCCGTTAAGCAGGCGCCATAGCTGAGTCGGCACCAGGGAGGCGTGGGTACAGCCGCGTAACGCCTGTTCCAGCGGCTGCTTGTCGCGTACCGTCAGGCCTGCGCCAGCAAATAGCCAGCGCCAGAGAATGCCCTGACCGGAAACGTGAAACAGCGGCAGCGACAGCAGCCAGTCATCGTGTGGCGCAAAGGGTATCATCGCCAGCACGCCCTCTGCGCTGGCAAGATGGGCGCGAAAAGCGTGCACCGCCGCTTTCGGCAGCCCCGTCGACCCCGAGGTGAGCGTCATGGAAGCGATACGATCTTCTCGCCAGGCCGCCGCGTACGCGCCGTCGCCAACGCGCAAAACTAAGGGATTAAGCGCCACCGGAAGGTCGCCGCCGTTCAGCGCCAGCGCGTGGCGCAGGCCAAGGGACGGCAGCAGTTCCGCCAACAGAGGAGCCGGCAGCTGCGGATTCAGCGGCAGAACGCGCGCGCCGCACTGCAGCAGGGCCAGCCATGCCAGCAAAGCATCGGGCTGGTTGTAAGCGCGAAGCAGCACGCCATCGCCGTCGCTGACCCCCTGGGCGTGAAATCCCGCCGCCAGCGCATCAATGCGCGCGCACAGTTCTCGCCAGCTTAGCCGCCGCTCATTCAAGCGCAGCGCCCGGGCCTCTTCCCGCCGTTGCCGCCAGTGACGCCAGGGCCAGTCGCTAAAGGTCACAGCAGCGGCTCCAGCTCATCAACGCTCAGACACGGCAGCTCGCTATCCGGCCAACGGCGCACCAGCTGGCCGCGCATCAGGCTCAGGGTGTCCAGACCGGGTATCGTGTCCGGGGTAAGCCAGGCGGCGATTCGCGCCAGCTGCGTCAGTCCAAGGCTCGACTCAATGGATGAGCTGATCACCGCCGTCAGCCCCAGCGCATGCGCCTGCGCCACCTGCTGGCGTACCTTTTGCAGGCTGCCGGTCAAGGTCGGTTTAATCACCACCGCCCGCAGCCCCGGCTCGGCGGCAAAGCTAAAGTCCGCCTCGCGCAGGCTCTCATCCCAGGCGATAGCGATACCCGTTTCTTTCGTAAAAGCGCGCGAATCGTCGCGATTTTTACAAGGCTCTTCGAGAAAGGCGATGCGGCTGCGATAGTGCGGATTAACATATTTAGCGAACTGCTGGGCTTTCAGCGGCGTCCAGGCGCGGTTAGCGTCGAGGCGCAGCGTCAGATCGGGAATCGCCTCCAGCAGCAGATTGACCACCATACCGTCGCGCACCGCCTCATACAGGCCAACTTTGACCTTGGCGACCTTCTCGCCGGGCATCAGCGAAAGCCTGGCGAACAGCTCGTCCGGGTCGCCGGAACAGAGCGGCGCCGCACGATAATCCGCCGCCTGCGGCAGCTCGCCGCACAGTTCCGCCAGTGCGCAGCTCGCCCCGAAAGCCGCCGACGGCGGGGCCGGCAGCGCGCCGTCTTCGCCATCTCGCCAGGCGCTTGCCCACGCCAGCAGCGCCGTCCGCGCGTCATCCAGCGTTTCCAGGCTGAATCCCGGCAGGGGAGAGATTTCCCCCCAGCCTTCGCGCTCGCCGTCGCGCAGGCGCAGAAGCAAACCATCGCGGGTTTTTAACCGCCGTTCACGCAGCACCACACCCGCGTCCATCGGTAGCTGCCAGCGGTAGACCTGCGCCTGTCGCATTACGGATTCCGTTTAAATTTGCTGAAGTCCGGCTGGCGCTTCTGGTTGAAAGCATTGCGCCCTTCCTGACCCTCTTCGGTCATGTAAAATAGCATGGTGGCGTTACCCGCCAGCTCCTGCAGTCCCGCCTGGCCGTCGCAGTCGGCGTTCAGCGCCGCCTTCAGGCAGCGCAGCGCCATCGGGCTGTTTTGCAGCATTTCCCGGCACCAGCGCACGGTCTCTTTTTCCAGATCCGCCAGCGGCACCACGGTATTGACCAGGCCCATATCCAGCGCCTGCTGCGCGTCGTACTGGCGGCACAGGAACCAGATCTCACGGGCTTTTTTCTGCCCGACGATGCGCGCCATATACGAGGCGCCCCAGCCGCCGTCAAAGGAGCCGACTTTCGGACCGGTCTGGCCAAAGATAGCGTTTTCCGCCGCGATGGTCAGATCGCACATCATATGCAGGACATGGCCGCCGCCGATGGAATAACCCGCCACCATCGCCACCACCGGTTTCGGGCAGGTGCGGATCTGCCGCTGGAAATCGAGAACGTTGAGGTGATGAACGCCGGAATCATCCTGATAGCCGCCGTAGTCGCCGCGGACCTTCTGATCGCCGCCGGCGCAAAACGCTTTGTCGCCTTCACCGGTCAGCACGATGACGCCGATATTGTCGTCATAGCGGGCATCCGCCAGCGCCTGAATCATCTCTTTGACGGTCAGCGGACGAAATGCGTTGCGTACCTGCGGGCGGTTGATGGTGATTTTGGCAATCCCATCCGCCGATTTTTGGTAACGAATGTCGGTGTAGCCTTCGGAGCAGTCCTGCCATTCAATCGGGGCGTAAAGCATTGCTTCATCAAGAGAGATCATAAAGTGTCCTTCAGTTAATTCGCTAAAAACTGCGCCAGACAAGCCACGACAGCATCGGGGTTTTCCCGATGCGCATTGTGTCCGGCATGATTAATCACGTGCGTGGTGGCCGATAGCTCATCGGCGATGGCGCGAAACTTGCCGTCGCGTTCGCCGCAAAGGTAATGAAAAGGGAACTCGCGAGCCCGTAACGGTTCGCGGAGATCGGGCTGTTCCGCCAGCGAGCTGGCCTGCAGCATTGCCGCCAGCGCACCGCCGTTATTGCGGCTGCGTAGCGCAATCAGCGCCGCCCGCTGCGCGGCATCAAGGGAAGCAAAGACCGGCTGCTGATACCAGTCGGCAAACACCTGGGTCAGCGGCTCGCGGCGAAAGCGTTCAGCCCAGGCGGCATCGCCGCGGCGGCGCAGCAAGCGTTGGTTTTCATCCGTTAACCCCGGATGCCCCCCCTCCACCACCAGCCCGCAGAGCCCTTCGCGCGGCTGGCAGGCAAAGTACATGGCCACCCGTCCGCCAAGGGAGTAACCCACCAGCCAGTACTTAAGTATGTTGTAACTATTAAGCGTTTTCTCAACAAGATGACCAACCTCGGCCAGGCTGTTTGCCGCAATATTCGCTGAACCGCCATGGCCCGGCAGGTCAATATAGAGACGCGAATACGCGCCAAACGCCTGGCCGACCGTCAGCCATTCGTGACAATCGCCGGAAAAACCGTGCAAAAAGACCAGCCAGGGATGACCCGGCTGGCCGCGTTCGGCCAGCGCGTGGAGGATCATAGCTGACTCACCTGCGCCAGCAGCCGCTGCAAAGTTTGCGTACCGTCGGTTTCGTTGACCACCAGCTCAATCAGCGTCGCGCCGGGCGCTCGCCAGGCAACGTCCAGCGCCTGTTCCAGTTCATTCCAGTCCGCAGGGCGATGATAGGTCAGATCGAACATCGCCGCCGCATGGGCGAAATGGATATTCTGCGGCATCAGATAGAACTGGCTTCGCTGCGCCTGCGGCGTGGGCAGCAGGGAAAAAATCTGCCCGCCGTTATTGTTGACGACAATCAGCACCATCGGCGCTGAAGCCTGACGCAGCAGCGCCAGCGAGTTGAGATCGTAAAGCGCCGACAGATCGCCGACGATAGCCAGCGTAGGGCGCGCGCTGGCGCGCTGCACCCCGGCCGCCGTCGCCAGCAGGCCGTCGATTCCGCTGGCCCCGCGATTGCTGTAGACCGGGTAACCCGCCGGTAGCTGCGACAGCGCGTCAATTAAACGTACCGCCAGGCTGTTGCCGACAAACAGCTGCCCTTGATCCGGCAGATAGCGCCGGATTCGCTGCGCCAGCTGGGCCTCGCCGAACGCCTCGCTGCTGGCGACCGCCGCCTGCCAGGCCTGGCGCGCCAGTTCAGGAATAACGACGGCCCACGGCTGGCGTTTTTCCGCCGGGTGCTGCTCAAGCCAGCGGTCGATGGCGCAGACCAGGCGACGACCGCGATGCTGGGCAGGATCCAGACGCCCCGGCAGGTTGTCCACCAGCCAGTACTCTTCGGGTTCGCAGGTAGCCTGCCACTGCAAAACGCGTTTGCTGGTCAGGCTGCTGCCCAGTTGAACAATGATTTGCGCCTGCGCCAGTTCGCTGACCGCTTTTGCGTTGCCGAGCCACAGATCGGCGCAGGGAAGCGGCTGCCCGGTTTGCGAGAGCACATCGCCAATCAGCGGCCAACCGAGCGTTTTCGCCCACTCGGCAACCTTCAGGCCCTCTTCCGCGCTCATCCGTCCGGCGACCACTACGCCGCGTTTTTGGCGCCAGAAAAACCAGTCACGCTGCTTTTCGCTTGAGGTCTGCAGAGACTGATGCAGCCAGGGCTTATCGCTCTGCCACCAGTCGCCGAGCTGCTGCTGCCATTCGGCGCCGGTGTCGTCCATATCGCCATACAGCGGTTCGGCAAACGGGCAGTTAATATGAACGCCGCCGACGTGCAGCGCGCCGAGCACCTGGTCGAGGGTCGAGACCAGCCAGCGGGAGGAGATATCCTGCGACGGGCGCGGAAGGGATATTGTGTGCGACGGATGCGAGGCGAACATGCCCGGCTGGCGTATAGCCTGATTCGCGCCGCAGTCGATCAGCTCCGGCGGCCGGTCGGCGGTCAGCAAAATGAGTTTTTCGCCGGTCAACCCGGCTTCAATCAGCGCCGGATAGAGGTTAGCCGCCGCGGTACCGGAGGTCACAATTACCGCCACCGGCTGGCCGCTGGCTTTCGCCAGCCCTAATGCCAGATGGCCAAGACCGCGTTCGTCAAAGTGGGTATGGTGAATAAACGCGTGGTTTTCCGCCGCCGCCAGGGTTAAAGGCGTCGAACGCGATCCGGGCGCAATGCAGATGTGCTGCACGCCGTGGCGGGTCAAAGCTTCAAGGATCACCGCCGCCCAGCGTCGGTTAAATGCGCTTACTGACATGAATTTGTCCAGTATCAAATATTGAGGCTAAGTATAGATAAAGCAGACTGTTGCCGTTTTGATATGCATCGTTTTATCTATGTTTCTGTAAGCAGTAACGAACGCAATCCCGCGGCTTTATTTTCAATTTCCTGCCACTCCTGCTCAGGGTCAGAGCCGCTGACGATCCCCGCCCCGGCATACAGTCTGAGCGTATGGTTTTCGACTTTCGCCGAACGCAGAGAGACGCAAAATTCGCTTTGCGCCAGCGACAGATAGCCAGCGGAGCCTGCATACCAGCCGCGGGTAAAAAGCTCATTACGGGTGATAAAATCCAGCGCCACCTGACGCGGCAAACCCGCGACCGCCGCCGTGGGCTGAAGCAGATGAAGACAGCGGGCATCATCGGGTTTATCCAGCTCGGCCCATATACAGCGCCGCAAATGCTGAACTTTCCGCAAACGAACAATCTGCGGCGGCAGCACTTCCAGCGCGCGCGTCTCCCCTTGCAGCCGCTGGCAGATATCCTCCACCACCAGCATATTTTCGCGCTGATTTTTATCGTCGCCCATCAGCCAGTTGCCCAAACGCTGGGCCTGACGATCGTCCGCATGGCTGGCGACGGTTCCCGCCAGCGCTTCGGTACGCAATAGCGCGCCGCGCCGCCGCCACAGCCGTTCCGGCGTTGAACCCACGAATGCCTCTCGCGGGGTAAAGGACATCAGGAAGTGGAAGCAGTTAAGATTGCTGCGACGGCTGGCGGCCATAATCGATCCGGCGTTTAACGGCGCGGCGAAATGCAAATCGGTGGCGCGAGCCAGCACTACTTTATCCATCTCCCCCGCCGCTATCGCCTGCGTCGCCTGCGTAATCAGCGCTCGCCACTGCGGATAAGCCGGGAAATGCTGTTCGCTAAGCAGAGAGGGCATCGCGGTGGCCTGCGCCTGTTTCGCCGTCAGCGAATCGAGAAATTCACGCGCCGCGCGGGCATCGTCGCGGAGCGAGCTCTCGCTGGACAGCACCAGACGTAGCGTGGCGCTGCCGCCCAGGCGACGCCACTCCAGCCTCGGCAATAGCAACAGGCCCTGCTGAGGATCAAAGGCGTTAAGGCCGCAAATTCGCAGGTCATCACGCCCCTGCTGGCGCAAAAAATCGTGCGCCTGCGTCAGGGAAGCAAAGGTTTTTACCGCTCCCAGCGCCGCCAGCTCTTCATCGCCGCTGCGCTGCTGCCAGTAAAACTGCGGCCACTGCCGCTGATGGTTGCACCACAGCAGCGGATCAAAAGCGTCATTCAGCGCAAAGGAGATATCGTAAATTCGCGTGCCGGGCGATGGCGGGAACGCTTCATCCAGGCAGCGGTATAGGCTTTCCAGCGCGGTGGAAACAGACAGCACGCGAACCTCCACGGAGTAAAAACCCCACATTATACGGGGTACTATTGAGGAATAGCAGTACCCACGATGAGGGAGCGGCTTTTAATTCGCGCGACGGTCAGTGGGTGGCGATTTCGTACGCCATGCCGATATGGTCGATGCCGTCCTCGTCGTAAACTTCGGTCACCGGCACAAAACCGAAGCTGGCGTAGAATTTTTGCAGATGCGCCTGGGCGCCAAGATAGATGGCCTTTTGCGGCCAGTGTTGACGACAGCTGGCCAGCGCCTGTTCCATCAACTGATAACCCAGCTTCTCGCCGCGCGCCGCCGGGCTGATAATCACCCGGCCAATCACTACCGGTTCAAACTCGTCATCGCTCTTGAGAATGCGCGCGTAGGCCACCAGTTCATCGCCGCGCCAGCCGAGAAGATGGCGGTTCTCTCCCACCAGATCGTCGCCATCGATGTCCTGATAGACGCAGGATTGTTCGACAACAAACACCGCACAGCGTAATTTCAGCACGGCATATAGCTGGGGGACGGTCAGTTCGGCGTGGTGAAGATCCTGCCATGTCATCATCTGCGGTTCCTTAGTTGGTATACTTTGTTTTTTTGACCCACGCCCTGAGGATACTGGACGATGGAATTACTCTTTTTGGGGACATCCGCTGGCGTGCCGACCCGTACGCGTAATATGACGTCGATAGTGCTGAATTTGCAACAGCCAACAATGGCGGAGATGTGGCTGTTCGACTGCGGAGAGGGAACTCAGCATCAGTTTCTGCGCACCGCCTGTCACCCCGGCAAACTGAACAAGATTTTTATCACCCATTTACATGGCGATCACCTTTTCGGCCTCCCCGGCCTGCTGTGCAGCCGCTCGATGCAGGGCAATACTCTGCCGCTGACGCTGTACGGGCCAAAGGGGCTTAAAGAGTTTGTGGAAACCGCGCTGCGCCTGAGCGGCTCCTGGACCGATTATCCGCTCACTATCGTCGAAGTCGAACCGGGGCTGGTGTTTGATGAAGCCGGCTTCCGGGTCACCGCCTGGCCGTTAAACCATCCGGTCGAGTGCTATGGCTATCGTATCGAACAGCATGATAAGCCGGGCACCCTCGATGCCGCCCGGCTTATCGCCGAAGGCGTGCCTCCCGGCCCGCTGTTCCACCGTTTAAAGCAGGGGCTGACGGTTGAGCTGGATGGTCGGGTGATTGACGGCAGCCGCTACCTCGGCCCGGCAACGCCGGGTAAGAAGCTGGCGATTTTCGGCGATACCGCCCCCTGCCCGGCGGCGCTGGAACTGGCCCGCGGCGTGGATGTTATGGTCCATGAGGTGACGCTCGAACAGGCGATGGCGGAAAAAGCGAATAGCCGTGGCCATTCAACCAGCCAGCAAACCGCCGCGCTGGCGCACGACGCCGACGTCGGTACGCTTATCGCCACGCATTTTAGTTCTCGCTATGACGCTGAAGGCTGCCAGCGCCTGCTGGCAGAGTGCCGAGAGATATTCCCGTCGACCGTGCTGGCGGAAGATTTCATGGTCTATACCGTAGAATAAAAAAGAGGCGTAACGCGGCAGAGACAAAAGCCGCGAATACGCCGCCAGCTACTCTTCAACGTAGCTGTTATAACGCAGGATAGATTTCAAATTCCGATAACCCAGGTAATCCTGGATAGAGTCGTCATCAATGCCTTTTTTTCCCAGTTCATAGCCGCAGGCATGGCGCAGCATCCGCGGGTGAATATTTTGCTTCAATTTTGCCAGCTCGCAGCATTCACGAATAATCTGGTAAAAACGCTGACGGGTCATTTTATTACCGCGAGAGGAGATAAATAATAAATCATTTTGTGCCGGATAACACTCTCTGGCCAGCAACCAGCGCTGCAGTGAGAGAACCTCTTTCGGTTGTAATGGATGATACCCAGAAATACCGTGACGCGCCCGGCGAATATAAACTCGTTTTCCCGGCAGGTCGATATCTCGCAAAGTTAATGCGGTAATTTCGTTAATCCGGCAGCCGTGCAAAAAGCACATTTGAATCATGCAGCTATTTCTTTCCGGGTGAGCACAATAGTTTGCGGCAAGTACCAGTCGCTCAACATCCTTTACGCTCAGATATTCCGTATCTTCCTGCATACGCCATTCCTTTTCATCCAGTTAGCTCATCAGGTCATTGATAGGTAAATGTTAACTGCACCACCGATTCAAAGTTACCCGCCGTCGCTCCGCCCTGAGTTGAATATAAACGGGCAGCCAGCGGAAAAACGCCCTTTTGCGTACTGCTGTTAATCGCAACCGTCATCTTGTCCTGATTTTTATAGGTCGTGGAATGGTCGCTATTGGTTATTTGCAGCGCAATACGCTGCGCCGCATCGCTGGCCGCCACATTGGCGAAATGCGTGGCGTCATCGCCGTCCGTCACGCCGTCAAACTTCACCGTCGCTTTAGTGGTTCCTGCCGGGCAGTTTTCGACATTTAAGGTAAAGGTTTTCCACTCCGAAGCGGAGCCGGCCGCCTGAAAATTTGTTTTCACCAGCGTACCGAAATTCACCTCTTGATATTTTGTATCAGTGCTCACATCGCAGGGATAATAATAAATCGTGCCTTTTATATTTAAGGGTATTCCGCCCCAGGATGAAAAAACAGGCAGCAACAATGCCAACCATAGCGCCTTTTTCATTATTGACTCCTGCTATTCAATTTCAGCCTGAATGGTTGCCGTGGCGGTAAACCCACCGCCAGCGGGTAAATTACCGGTGGTATTTATCGGATAGACTTTCATAGTGGTATCCCCGGTCTGGGTCGAATAGTTCAGATCGACCGGCAGCAGCCCTGAAATCACTGGAATTTTGGTTCCGGTAATACTTTCAATCCGCACCGCAATATCGCTATTGGTCGTCACCAGCGCAGTGTTGTCATGGGAGTCAGCCGTGCCCTGGAATGAGAGAGCAATTTTAACCCCTGCCGAAATATTGGTGCAGGCCACGGTCATATTTACCTCGTAAGGAGTGAAGCCCGTCGGCATCTGGTTGGCCGTTTTGAAGTTATTGCCAGCAATATCGCCAAAATCAATGTTAATTGGCTGACCGGTATTTATTTCGCAGGACTGCGGTACCGTAACCGAGCCGCTCATTGAGATCTGCGTTAATGGATTTGCACCGTAGCTTCCAGAGATTCTTGTTCCATAGACATTAAGGATAACCGTCGGAGGGATAGTCACCTGACCAACAAATGGTCGAGTAAAATAGAGCGAAACGTATCCCACTGAACCACTCTGAAAAGTTGAACCGCCCGCATTGCAAGCAAAGCCCTGGTTATTGTTATTGCTTTTATTGTCGATAGGTGTTGGGAAATAGTCATTCACGCCCCCGGCAATATATAGCTCGCTGGCAATTTCCAGATATTTATTAAGCTGATAATAATTTACCCCGCCTCGACTTTGCGTCGCAGCCATCCCAGGGACCGTGGCTTTAAAATATGTAGGCCCAGTGATATAGCTGCCACAATCACATTTTGCATTATAATTTCCCCCGGTATTCCAACGGTACAGGCGAGGAAACGTCATCCCAGCCTGGTTTTGCGAGGGATTAGTAAAGGTTTCAATAAATGAGAATGTATTGCGAAATGGAGCGTGACCAGCCGAAGTCGTCTCACACCACCCGGTTGCCGCCATCGCCTGCGGCGATAGCGCCAGCGCCGACAGGCCTGCTAATATTGCCCATAAAAATCGTTTCATTATTTCTGCATCCTTTCGATTAGCGGCATAGCCCCGGGGCTACAATAATGCCGGTGAGCGTTTTACCTGACGGCAGCGCGTACTGAATCCGGCAGCGCTCCTGTGCGGCCGCTCCCCATTTCACGTTAAGCGCTCCATTAGACTCCAGCCCGGTCAGATAAACTTGTCCGCCCTCGCCAACGATAAATGCCTGCTCTGACGCCGCGGCTCCGGGTACGCTGACCATCGCGCCGAAAGGTACCGGCTGACCATTCGCCCGACGAACCGTCATCAGAACCCGGCTACCGACGCTAGTGGAGTAGTTTGCGCGAACCACCGCCCCGCGGGTTGGCACCACCGTTTGAGTGGTTAGCTCGAGATCGACATCGTCCGGCATCGTGCTGGTGTCAAGGGTCAAGATATTCTTGCGATACGGCGAGGCGTAAGGCACCACGGCGTAGCCCCGCCAGTCGGTTCTGACGCCGGTCTGGTTATTGATCCCAACCCCGGAAGCGCCGGGCGCTTTAACTAAAGCGAGGGTTTCGCCAAAAGGCTGCCCCAGCGTCAGGCCATTTTCATGCGCCAGGACTCCACCGCGCAGGGCGTAGTTCAGGCGATGGCTGTATTTATCATGGCTGTAGCCGCCGGTAAGCTCGCCATAGGTCGCGCGCCAGTCGGCATTAATGCTGCCGCTCTCCCCTCGTCCCTGGCTGGTGTATCCTTCCTGTACGCTCCAGCTCAGGTTATCACGCTCAAGCAAAGTGCCGGAAAGGCCCAGGTTGTTGCTGGTGGAGCCATTCTTACTGCTGTTCAGGGAGTAGCTGGCATAAACTGGTTTCGGCAGCCATTCCCCCAGCGGCACGCTGATGCTCAGAGCGAAAAGGTGGTCTTCATCATTGCGCGTTCCGGTATTCTGGTCGGTGGTATTACGGTTATAGCTGTAGTTCATGCTGTAGCTGACGCCGCGCCAGCTATTGTTGTATCCCACGCCGACGGACTCCATCGTGCGCCCGGTGTTCCAGTAATCTTCGCGGATATAGTTTAGCGAGAGAGACCCCATTTCTTCGCCAAGGCTCTGGCTGAGCGTCACTTCCCCGCGATTGCGCCGCCGTTCGATTGAAGGGGTATAATTATCGTCCCGATAGGTATCCAGCACCTCCTGCATATCCCAGTAGCCGCTGGTAGCATAGCGATATCCCGCCAGGGAAATGTTAGTCCCTAAGCCTGGAAGATCTTTGCTATAACGAATACGCACCGACTGCCCGCTCTCTTTGTCTTGATCCTGTCGGTTCGACCAGGCCTGGGTGACATCGGTCGATACGGCGCCAAGATCGCCAAGGTTTTTCCCCACCCCCAGCGCCAGGGACTGATATTTGCTGCTAAACTGACCGCCGCCGTACAGGGTTATCCCCAACGGTAGACCGTAAATAGCCGTCCCCTGAGTAAGGGGCGTTTCATCAATGCTATTGTCGTAGGCCCGGTATACGCCGGAGGTCACGCTATATTTGAGGCGGCCCTCGCGCTGCAGGACAGGCAGTGAAGCATAAGGCACGATCAGGTTTTGCTCGCTGCCATCGGATTCTTTAATAGTGACCGATAAATCGCCCGAGCCACCGGTCGGATACAGATCGGTGATTTCGAACGCGCCGGGGGAGACATAGGTCTGGTAAATCTCATAGCCGTTCTGGCGAATAATGACCTGGGCATTGGTACGCGCAATCCCGCGTACCACCGGCGCATAGCCGCGCAGGCTTTCCGGCAGCATATCGTCATCGGAAGCCAGCATCGCCCCGCGAAAAGGGATGCCTTCGAAAATGTCGGCGTCGGTGCTGCTATCGCCCAACGTCATCACCCCTTGCAGGGCATTAATATTACGCTGGGCATAGGTATAAACCGTATCCCAGCTGTTACTGGACTCGCCTTCGCTGCTGTTACGTGACCAGGTAGTGTAGTTGCGCAAACGCCACGGACCCATGTTGATACCGGGACGCAGGTTAACGTATTGGTTGTCACTATCCGGCATGTCATTCTTGCGCGACCAGTTATTCGCCCCGCTTACGGAGTAGTTCAGCAGAAGGGCCGCTATGCCGTCATCCCACTGCTTCGGGTCGACCCAGCCCCGCGCCGCGCTGGTAACCGCCGCCTGAGGGAAACTTAATAACAGGCGTTGCTGACTAAAACGAAAGTCAGCCGTTGCCTGTGGTATAACGCCCAAATCCGCGCAGTCCGCCGATTTACGGCCTAATTCAGGGAATTGCTTAACGCGCACGCCCCATTCGGCAAGCTCTTCAACGTTCAGACACGGCTGCAGGGCCGTTTCCCCCGGGATCCGGCTTTGCTGAAAAGTGACATCCCGGGTCTCCATAAAGATATTGTTGAGGTAAATATCGACCCGATAGGTTCCCGGCTGCTGCCCTCCAGCGTGTTCATAAGCCGATAAATCCCTGACCCCCGTCTGCGGGCCATCCATTTCCAATAACGCCGGGTTAAACACATCCCGCGCCAGCGCAGTATCACACCACGGTATCAAGGCAACGGCCAGAGCTCCGGCTATCCGGTTAAGCCGCCATTTGTTATGATTATTGTTCATTGTCTCTGGAACTCCCTGGCCTGATAGCCTTTACAAATTAGCGCTGTGCTGCGCGCCAATACCGCCGTAATCATTAATCAGTTTCCACTGCAAAGAGCCTGTACTGCCGCGCGGCAAATCAAAACGCGCCGTCGCGCCAGGCGCCACCCAGTTGGCTTCTTTGACTTCCGCGCCACCGATTTTCACCTCGGCGAAATTCATATAAAACGCGGTGGGATTAGTGACCTGTAGCGTATTGCCGCTGCGCGTCCAGCGAAGCTGATCCGTCACTGTTTCCGGCGTTCCCTCGACGGATTTCGGCCGATAAATTAATTTGATACGGGTTTTAATAGCGATCTGTAATGTGTTGGCGCCAGCTTTGGCCTGTGAGGATGGAATCGCTTTGATATTCATCCAGAACATACTTTCTTTGTTTTCGGGCAATCCGCCGCTATAAATCACCCGCAGGCGGGTCTGCTGCTCACCGTCCAGGCGAAATAACGGCGGCGTTAACAGAAAGGGCGCGGCCCCTTTATCATTCTCCACCCAGCTCTGAATAAGATAGGGTGTAGCATCATTGTTGGTTACGCTCAGCGTGGCCTCTTTTTTACCGCCCGGATAAATCAGGCGAGTACCGCCGGTCACGACGCCCGCATGTGCCGTAGCGCCCACCAACAGCCATCCAGCCATCAACACTTTCAGGTATCGTTTCATCTCCAGCTCCCTGGAAAAGCGAGCCGATTTCGGCTCGCTAGCACGGTCTAATAGACGGAGGATCAGTTGTAGCTGATAGTGAAGTTAGCGCTACCGTTAGCTTTACCAGCAACAACAGTTGTGTCGGTCTGGATATAACGAACGCGGAACGGCAGATCGATATCACCGGTAGATGGGATGGTCAGGCTGGTAGAACGGGTGAACAGCGGCAGGGTACTGTTAGTGCTGCCATCAACCAGCTGCAGAGCCACGCCTGTAGCGACATTAGGTTCTGCGGTCAGCTGCAGTTTGCTATTGTCGCCGCCGACGTTAGTGCCGGAGAACAGTACCGATGCTTTAGTAACCGTAGTCGGGCAGTTTTTCAGTTGGATATCAAAACCTTGCTCAGCCGCAGTAGAACCGGTACCGGTAAACGCCGTCTTGGCGATCTGTCCCATTTGGACTTCCAGCGGGTTAGACAGGTCGTTGACCACGTCGCAACCAGCATCAATGATGTCGCCAATAAACTTCACCTGACCGTCATCTGCCAGCGCAGCACCAGAGATCGTCGCGCAGGCGGCAACAACAGCAGCAAGTAATGTTTTTTTCATGATTTGTCCTTTTCAATGCAGTCAATGCATTAACTTAAAAGCGCAATACCGTGCGCATCCTTTTATTTACGTTTGATATTAATGACACAACAAAACATTGACCCATGAAATGGATATAATATTCTGAAGTGGTCATTTTGTATCAATTTGACCACTTCAATTAATTGAAATATATATTGCCAGGGAGGGCATTTTTTATTTCGTATTTACCAGGAAAAAGCCTAATAAACACGATAAAAAACTAAAGAGTGGGAAGAGGTACAAACCATACGTGAAGCTAATTAAAAAAACCGAAAAATAAATGACGTCTATGTTTAATGTAACCACATGAAAATAATAACAAAAAACATTATTAATCATAAATTGACATTGTTACCACCTGTGGATAGCATAGGAGTCAGTTTGATACAAAATGACTATTTCATTTACCAAACCTCTCTAAATCTTGCATCATTACTTGCCGTATAAATAACCGTATGCTGAATATTCCGGTGCCCAAGAAAATCCTGAATTAATCGCGTATCCACACCGTTATTCGCCAGCGCGAAACCACACGCGTGGCGCAGCATATGCGGATGCGCATTAATTTCCAACTGGGCAACAAGGCTCAGATTTTTCATCATTTGATATATTCTCTGGCGGGATAAAGGCTGGCCATTACGTGATAAAAAGAGCCAACCAGAATTATTCCCGGGGTAATTATTACGCACGCGCAGCCACTCGTTGAGTACCTTTACCTCTTGTTTATAAATAGGATGCGTGGTTGAAAAGCCGTTTTTCAGCCGACGAATATAAATGACCCCGCTTTGAATATCGATATCAGAGAGCTTCCAGTGACGAATTTCGCTCACCCGACACCCATGATTAAAACACATCCACAGTAAACAGACATCGCGTTCCGGATTTGCCCCCCGCCTGGCCGCTTCAACCAAACGCTGAACCTCCCCGATGGTCAAATGCTTACGCCTTGTTTTCATTCACTTTCTCCATCTACAAAACACAACAGTGTGCGTAGTAATAATAGTACGGAAAATAAGAGGATGAGTGGAAATGTAAAGTGAGATTAATATGATAAAAAGCATGAATATTACAAAAAATATTAAAGCAAAGGTCCCACCGCTTTCGCGTAGATAAAAAAAGGACCGCCGAAGCGATCCTTTTTACCCACGACGGATATGATTACATCAGCGGCGTAGCCAACTGTACGATGCTGATTAACGGCTGCGGCCATACGCCCAGTACCAGCACCAGCAGCGCGGAGATCAGCACCACGATGCCCCCGGCGCTGTACTGCCAGTTAGACGGCGCATCGCGATTCAGTTTCTCTGGCGCGCTCAGATAGAGGCTCACCGCCACGCGCAGATAGTAGTAGAGGCCAATCGCTGAACCCAGCACTACCGCCCCGACCAGCCACCACAGGTGCGCGTGCACGCCTACCGCCAGCACGTAAAACTTACCGATAAAGCCCAGCGTCATTGGGATACCGGCAAGAGACAGCATCATCACCGTCATCACCGCCGACAGAATCGGACGATGCCAGAACAGGCCTCGGTAGGAGTAGAGCGAATCGGCATCAGGGCCGCGGTACGGGCTGGACATCAGGCTCACCACGCCGAACGCGCCGAGGCTGCTGAACAGGTAACCCGCCAGGTAAACCCCCACCGCTTCCATCGACATCTCGCCGCTCTGCAGGGCAATCAGCGCCACCAGCAGGTAGCCAAGATGAGAAATGGATGAGTAGCCGAGCAGACGTTTAATATTGGTCTGGCTCAGCGCCATCAGGTTACCGAAGATAATCGACGCAAAGGCGATAAGACCCAGCACCACGCGTACCGCCTCACTGCCGCCAACCGGCATATAGAGGAACAGACGCATCACCACGCCGAAGATGGCGATCTTGCTGGCGGTCGCCAGGAAGGTGGAGACCGGCGCAGGCGCCCCCTGGTAAACGTCCGGCGTCCACAGGTGGAACGGCACCAGCGACAGCTTAAAGCCGAGGCCGACAATCATCAAACCGAGACCGGCCAGCAGCAGCGGCTCGTGCAGCATGCCATCCGTCAGGCTCTTACCGAGCGCCAGGAACGAAAGGTTGCCGGAATTGGCATATACCAGCGCCATACCGAACAGCAGGAACGAAGAGGCAACGGCGGACAGAATCGTGTACTTGATGCTGGCTTCCAGCGAACGTTTCTGGCGGAAGGCGTAGCCGACCAGGCCGAACAGCGGCAGCGAAATCAGTTCGATACCGAGGAACAGCGCCGCCAGATGGTTAGCGCCCGCCAGCAGAATGCCGCCCAGCGCGGCGATCAGCACCAGCAGATAGAACTCTTCTTTATTGTCCTTGTAACCCTCAAGCCATGGGTAGGCGAAAGTACAGGTGGCGAGGCTCGCCAGCAGCACCAGCCCGGTGTAGAGCATCGAATAGCCGTCTACGCGAATCATCGGCGTGACGTCCATCGCTCCGTTCTGACCCACGAACCAGAGTGATATCAACGCGGCGTTCAGGCCGAGAACCGACAGCGTGGCATTGAGGAAATGATTGCGTCGCCACGCAATGGAGAGCATCACAACCACCACCGTCAAGCCGACGATCAGCAGCGGTAGCAGTGCGATCAGTTGTTGTGGAGTTATTGTCATGGCGAATTACGGCCTTGTAGTAGAAACAGAATTAACAAACCACTGCTGAATGTTGCTCATCGCAGAGTGCGAGGTGTCCAGAATCGGCTGTGGGAAGAAGCCCAGCAGCACCAGCAGAACAACCAGCAGCAGGATGATCGACAGTTCACGCAGGGACATTCCCGGCAATGCTTTCGCGGCGATTTCGCTTTTTGCTTTACCAAAGTACGCGCGATGCAGCATCGACAGCGAGTACACGGAAGCGAACACCAGACCGAAGGTAGAAATAATCGTAATCACCGGTACGGTTTTATAGCTGCCGAACAGAATCATAAATTCGCCGACGAAGTTACCGGTACCCGGCATCCCGAGGGTCGCGACCGCAAAGAACATCGACAGCGCCGGCAGCCACTTGATTTTGCTCCACAGACCGCCCATCTGACGCATATCGCGCGTATGCAGGCGCTCGTACAGCTGGCCGCAAAGGATAAACAGGCCGGCAGCGGACAGGCCGTGGGCAATCATCTGAATCACCGCGCCCTGGTAAGCCAGCTGGCTGCCGGTATAGATAGCAATCAGCACAAAGCCCATGTGGGAAACGGAGGTGTAAGCAATCAGACGCTTGATATCGTACTGGCTGAAGGCCATCCACGCGCCGTAGAAAATACCGATGACGCCCAGCCACATGGCGATAGGGGCAAATTCGGCGGAAGCGTTCGGGAACAGCGGCAGCGCAAAGCGCAGCAGGCCGTAGGCCGCGGTTTTCAACAGAATCCCCGCGAGGTCAACGGAACCGGCGGTCGGCGCCTGAGAGTGCGCGTCCGGCAGCCAGCCGTGCAGCGGAACCACCGGCATTTTTACCGCGAAAGCGATAAAGAAGCCCAGCATTAGCATGTATTCCACGCCGTGGGACATTGGGGTTTTCAGCAGTTCTTCATAGTTGAAGGTCCACACGCCGGTAGCGTTGAAGTGGACAAACGCCAGCGCCAGGATGGCAATCAGCATCACCAGCCCGCTCGCCTGGGTATAAATGAAGAACTTGGTTGCCGCCGTGATACGCGTTTTACCGTCGGAGGCTTTATGGCCCCACAGCGCGATCAGGAAGTACATCGGCACCAGCATCATTTCCCAGAAGAAGAAGAACAGGAACAGGTCGATAGCCAGGAATACGCCGATCACGCCGCCGAGGATCCACATCAGGTTAAGATGGAAAAAGCCCTGATATTTCTCGATTTCGCGCCATGAACAGAGCACCGCCAGCACGCCGAGCAGCCCGGTCAGCACCACCATTAGCAGCGACAGGCCGTCGATAGCCAGATGGATGCTGATACCGAATCGCGGGATCCACGGCATCACGAATTCCGACTGCCACTGCGGAATACCGGTTGATTGCGTGAGAGAATAGCCGCCCTGCATCCACAACTGCAGGCCAAGCAGAAACGTCAATCCCATAGTGATCAGCGCGATCCAGCGCGGCATCTTCACGCCAAAGCGTTCAGTCTGCCAGCACAGGAAGCCGCCGATAAAGGGAATTAATATTAGCCAGGGTAATAACATGGCGATCTTTATTCCTTGTTAAAGTCCCGTTCAGGACCGATTTTCAACGAATTCTCACAGAAAATTCACTTCGAATTGCGGGTTTTGTTGCCCGGCGGCGCTCTGCCTGCCGGGCCTACGGGTAAGCGCTACCCGACAACGCCCGCCCTCCGCAAACTCAACGCAATACCATCAGCAGCGCCAGCACCACGACCGCGCCGATGCCCATTGAAGCCACATACCAGCGCAGATAGCCGTTCTCGCTCACCACCAGGCCTTTGCCTGCGAAGCGGGAAAGGATTGCCGGAATGTTCATCAGCGCATTCAGCGGATCGCTCTTCAGCAGCCACGCCACGCCGAGGAACGGCTTGACGAATACTTTGTCATACAGCCAGTCAAAGCCCCAGGCGTTGTACCACCAGGTACCGAGCAGACGACCCGGCGCGCTGTTGGCAATCGACGTCACCAGCGTGCGTTTACCCAGCCACAGCCAGGCGGCAATCAGAATGCCGGCGATGGCAATCACCCCGGAGGCGATTTCCAGCGTCATGACGCGTCCGTGTTCAAGCTCGGTGGTCTGCGGCAGCACGCCTTCCAGCGGCGGCACAATCAGCGCGCCAACGAAGGTCGAGAGCACCAGCAGCACAATCAGCGGCAGATGATGGGTAATCCCCTTCCCTGCGTGAGCGTGAATTTGTTCTTTACCGTGGAACACGATGAAAATCATACGGAAGGTGTACAGGGAGGTCATAAACGCCCCGACCAGACCGGCGACCATCAGATTAAGATGACCGTTCGCCATCGCGCCCGCCAGAATCTCATCCTTACTGAAGAAGCCGGCAGTCACCAGCGGCAGCGCGGACAGCGCCGCGCCCCCGACCAGGAAGCAGACGTATACCAGCGGAATTGACTTACGCAGGCCGCCCATCTTGAAGATGTTCTGTTCGTGGTGGCAGGCAAGGATCACCGAGCCGGACGCCAGGAACAGCAGCGCTTTAAAGAACGCATGGGTCATCAGATGGAAAATCGCCGCGTCCCACGCCTGCACGCCGAGCGCGAGGAACATATAGCCAATCTGGCTCATGGTGGAGTAAGCGAGCACGCGTTTGATATCGGTCTGCACCAGCGCGGCGAAGCCTGCCAGCACCAGCGTTACCGCCCCGACGATCCCCACCAGATGCAGGACTTCCGGGGTCATCAGGAACAGGCCATGCGTGCGCGCAATCAGATAGACACCGGCGGTGACCATGGTCGCGGCGTGGATTAGCGCGGAAACCGGCGTTGGGCCCGCCATCGCGTCCGCAAGCCAGGTCTGCAACGGCAGCTGCGCGGATTTACCCACCGCGCCGCCCAGCAGCATCAGGGTAGCCCACATCAGCATGTTGTTGCCGGCCTCAAAGTGCGCAGGCGCCAGTTCGACCATTTCGCGGAAGTTCAGGGTGCCCAGTTCGTTGTAGAGAATGAACAGCGCGAACGCCAGGAACACATCGCCGACGCGGGTCACCACAAACGCTTTCATCGCCGCCGCGCCGTTCTTCGGATCGGTGTAGTAGAAGCCGATCAGCAGATAGGAGCACAGGCCCACGCCTTCCCAGCCGAGGTACATCAGCAGCAGGTTATCCGCGAGCACCAGAACGACCATGCTGGCGATAAACAGGTTGGTATAGGCGAAGAAGCGGGAGTAGCCCTCTTCACCGCGCATATACCAGGAGGCGAACATGTGGATCAGGAAGCCGACGCCGGTGACCACGGAGAGCATGGTCAGAGAGAGGCCGTCCAGCACCAGGTTGAAGCCAATGTTGAAGTCGCCGACCGACATCCAGGTCCACAGCGGTACGCTGAGCGCCTGTTTGCCGTTGGCAAAGAAGTCGACGCCGACAAACGCCGTCACCAGCGCCGCCAGGCCTACCGAGCCAACCCCTACGGTGGCGGATAAATTTTCCGACCAGCGGCCGCGGGAGAAGGCCAGCAAAACAAAGCCAATCAATGGCAAAAGAATGGTTAAGGCAAGCATGTTCATCCGCGCAACTCACTTACTGAATCGATGTTCAGGTTCTGGCGACGACGATGGAGCTGCAGCAGCAGCGCCAGGCCGATACTCGCTTCCGCGGCGGCGAGGGTGATGGCGAGGATATACATTATCTGGCCATCGGTCTGGCCCCAGTAGCTCCCTGCAACCACGAAAGCCAGCGCGGCGGCATTGATCATGATCTCCAGGCTAATCAGCATAAACAGCAGATTGCGGCGGATAACCAGCCCCGTCAGGCCGAGGACAAACAGGACAGAGGCGAGGATCAGTCCATGTGTTAAAGGGATCATGCGTGTTCCTCCGTTTTTCTTTTATCGCTGTCGTTCGGACGATTGCTCAGCACTTCCCCGGCGCGTTCTTCGCGACCGATATGGAAGGCGACAACCAGACCCGCGAGCAGCAGCATGGAGGCCAGCTCCACCGCCAGAACGTACGGCCCAAACAGCGCGATACCCACCTCTTTGGCGTTAATCGCCGCGCCGTCGATACCCTGATCGTTAACGCCGAGAATGGCGTAAACGATCACCACCAGCAGCACCGCGGAAAGAATGGCCGGACCAATCCAGATCCCGGGTTTCAGCCACTGACGTTCCTGTTCGATTTCGCTGCCGCCCAGGTTGAGCATCATCACCACGAACACGAACAGCACCATAATGGCGCCCGCATAAACGATAATTTCCAGCGCGCCGGCGAAGTAAGCCCCCAGCGAGAAGAACACCCCGGCAATCGCCAACAGCGAAATGATCAGGTACAGCAGCGCGTGCACCGGATTTGTGTGGGTGATCACCCGCAGGGTTGCGAGGATGGCTATCAGGCCACAGATATAAAAAGCGAATTCCATTGCCCTCTCCTTACGGTAACAGGCTCTTGACGTCGATAGGCTTGGCTTCGTTCTCTGCTTCGCCCTTATCTTTGCCGTCGATTGCCATACCCGCCATCCGGTAGAAGTTATATTCCGGGTATTTACCCGGACCGGAAATCAGCAGATCCTCTTTTTCGTACACCAGATCCTGACGTTTGTATTCGCCCAGCTCAAAGTCCGGGGTCAACTGAATCGCCGTGGTCGGGCACGCTTCTTCGCACAGGCCGCAGAAAATACAGCGTGAAAAGTTGATGCGGAAAAACTCCGGGTACCAGCGGCCGTCTTTGGTCTCCGCTTTTTGCAGAGAGATACAGCCTACCGGACAGGCTACCGCACACAGGTTACAGGCAACGCAGCGCTCTTCGCCGTCCGGATCGCGCGTCAGCACGATACGGCCACGGTAGCGCGGCGGCAGATATACCGGCTCTTCCGGGTACATCCGAGTTTCTCGTTTGGCAAAGGCGTGCATCCCGATCATGCAGATACTGCGGACCTGGGTGCCAAACCCTACCAATAATTCTTTTAAGGTCATGGTCAATTCACCCCTTATTGCGCCTGCCAGAGAATGACAGCCGCCGTTACCAACAGGTTGATCAGCGTTAACGGCAGGCATACCTTCCAGCCAAAGGACATTACCTGGTCATAGCGCGGACGCGGTAATGATGCGCGGATCAAAATGAACATCATCATAAAGAACGCGGTTTTCAGCGCGAACCAGATGAAAGGAGGTAACCATGGGCCATTCCAGCCGCCGAAGAACAGCGTCACAATCAGCGCCGATACGGTAACAATGCCGATATATTCACCGACGAAGAACAGACCGAACTTCATGCCGGAATATTCGATGTGGTAACCGTCGGCCAGCTCCTGCTCCGCTTCCGGTTGGTCAAACGGGTGACGGTGACATACCGCTACGCCCGCAATCGCAAAGGTCACAAAGCCAAAGAACTGAGGAATAACGTTCCACAGATGCGCCTGGTTGTTGACGATATCGGTCATGTTGAACGAACCGGCCTGCGCCACTACGCCCATCAGGGAAAGCCCGAGGAATACTTCGTAGCTCAGGGTCTGGGCAGAAGCACGCATCGCGCCAAGCAGCGAGTATTTGTTGTTGCTCGACCAACCGGCGAACAGCACCGCATAGACCGCCAGGCCTGCCATCATCAGAAAGAACAGAATCCCGATGTTTAAATCGGCCACTACCCACGTCGGGCTGACCGGCACAATGGCGAAGGCCAGCAGCAGCGAAGTAAAGGCGATAACCGGCGCCAGAGTAAAGATCACGCGATCCGAGAAGCGCGGAACCCAGTCCTCTTTAAAGAACATTTTGATCATGTCGGCGACGAGCTGCAGCGAACCGCCCCAGCCCACGCGGTTAGGTCCATAACGGTTCTGGAACAGGCCCAGCAGACGACGTTCGCCGAAGCTCATAAACGCGCCGCAGGTCACCACGACCAGCAGAATCACCACCGCTTTAAGGATGCTTAACAGAATGTCGATGAGATCGGGAGTTAACCAACTCATGCTTTCGCCTCCTGCAGAGTATCAATACGCGCTCCGGTCAGTACCGGCGCAATCCCTGGCATGCCCATCGGTAAGCCAACCTGCCCTGCCGTCAGCCCCGCCGAAATCACCAGCGGCAGGCTAAGCGCCTGGCCATCAACGCGCAAAGAGACCATTGCGCCTTCGTTCACCCCAAGCTTCGCGGCATCTGCCGGGTTCAGCTTAACGTACGGCTGCGGCATGCGGCTCTGGAATACCGGAGAACGCTGCGACAGCTCGTCGCTGCCGAACAGGTGATAGTAAGGCGCGATACGCCATTTCCCGTCCTCTGCCTGGAAGCTTGCCGGTACTGCGGTAAAGTACTCAAGACCGCTAGCGGAAGCTTCAAACAGACGCACGCCCGGATCGCCGTGGCGCAGTTTACCGCCCACTTCATCCTGGAACTTGTTCCACGCCTGCGGGGAGTTCCAGCCCGGAGCCCAGGCAAATGGAATTTGCGAGCGCGGCGCGGACGGCTGGTTGTTCCCTTCCATGGAGAAGGCGAACATGGTGTCTTTATCCTGCGGCTGACGCGGTTCATGCACGCTGATGTTGGCGCGCATCGCCGTACGACCGCTGTAGCGGTGCGGTTCACGGGCCAGCTTCTGGCCGCGAATGCGGAAGGTCGCATCCGGCGCGGCGTCTTTGATACCAGCCAGCTGCGGCAGTGCGGCAACGGCAGCGTCAATCACGTGGTCCAGCTGGGTCCAGTCAACCTGACGATTGTTCACGGTGCTGTGCAATGAGTGCAGCCAGCGCCAGCTCTCCAGCATTACGGTTTTCGCGTCGTAGTAGGCCGGGTCGTAAACCTGGAAGAAGCGCTGGGCGCGACCTTCGTTGTTGACCACGGTACCGTCGCTTTCCGCAAAGCTTGCCGCGGAGAGCACCAGATGCGCTTTTTCCATAATCGCCGTACGCTGATGGTCAACCACCATCACCAGCGGCGCTTTCGCCAGCGCCGCATCAACGCGGGCGGCTGAAGCGTGGCGGTGCAGGTCGTTTTCCAGCACGATAACCGCATCGGCTGCGCCGGTTTCCAGTTCGCTCAGCGCCTCTTCAAGCGAGCCGCCGCCGATCATGCCGAGGCCAACGCTGTTGACCGCGCGGGCGACCATCGTCACGCCGACATCGGCGCCGCGGCCTTTCAGGGCTTTCGCCACGTTGGCCGCCGCCTGAATCACTTCAATGCTGCCGGCGTTGGTTCCGGAGACAATCAGCGGTTTTTTCGCTCCGGCTAACGCCTGAACGATCACGTCGATTTTGCCTTTCAGCTCGCCGCTCAGCCCTTCGACCGCCGGGGCGCTTTCATCCAGCGCATGGGCGATGGCAAAGCCGAGGCGCGCCTGATCTTCCACCGGCGCGCGGTAGGTCCATGCGGCGATGTCATCGAGGCGGGTGTCATCAATATTGGTGACAAACAGCGGATGCTTCGCGCGCTGGCCGATGTTAAGGATCGCGGCGATCTGCCAGTCGGCGACTTTCTGCGCCGCCGCCATTTCGCGCGCTTTGCCTTTCACCGCCTGACGCACCGCCAGCGCGATACGCGCGCCGGTCTGGGTGATGTCTTCGCCGAGGATCAGCACCGCATCGTAGGATTCGATTTCGCGCAGCGCCGGGGTATGGATACCGCCTTCGCGCAGCACTTTCAGCATCATCTGCAGGCGCTCTTGTTCGCCCTTCGCGATGCCGGTATAGAAGTTCCCGGCGCCGACCAGTTCGCGCAGCGCGAAGTTGCTTTCGAGGCTGGCGCGCGGGGAGCCGATACCGATCACTTTCTTCGACTGGCGCAGAATATCCGCCGCCCCCTGCATCGCCTGCTCGGCGTTAAGGGTAATCAGATCGTCACCGCGGCGTTGAACCGGCTGACGCGGACGGTCTTTGAGATTCACATAGCCGTAGCCGAAACGACCGCGGTCGCAGAGGAAGTAGCGGTTAACGGTACCGTTATAGCGGTTTTCGATACGACGCAGTTCGCCATAGCGTTCGCCGGGGCTGATGTTACAGCCGATGGAACACTGCTGACAGATGCTTGGCGCAAACTGCATGTCCCATTTACGGTTATAACGCTCGGAGTGCGTTTTATCGGTAAACACGCCGGTCGGACAGACTTCCACCAGGTTGCCGGAGAACTCGCTTTCCAGCGTGCCGTCTTCCGGGCGCCCAAAGTAGACGTTGTCGTGAGCGCCGTAAACGCCAAGGTCGGTGCCGTCGGCATAATCTTTGTAGTAGCGGACGCAGCGGTAGCAGGCGATGCAGCGGTTCATTTCGTGCGAGATGAACGGCCCCAGATCCTGGTTGCGGTGGGTACGCTTGGTAAAGCGGTAGCGACGGAAGCTATGACCGGTCATCACGGTCATATCCTGCAAGTGACAGTTGCCGCCCTCTTCGCACACCGGACAGTCATGCGGGTGGTTGGTCATCAGCCACTCAACTACGCTTTCGCGGAACTGCTTCGCTTCTGCGTCGTCGATGGAAATAAAAGTGCCGTCGGATGCCGGAGTCATACAGGACATCACCAGGCGGCCACGCGTGTCTTCCGCGTTCTGATATTGCTTCACCGCACACTGGCGGCAAGCACCGACGCTCCCTAGCGCCGGATGCCAGCAAAAGTATGGAATATCAAGGCCCAGAGAGAGACAAGCTTCTAGCAGGTTGTCCGCTCCGTTGACCTCGTATTCTTTGCCGTCTACATGAATCGTAGCCATTTGCGTGCTTCCAAAAATAAAAAACCTTTAGATTACCAGCGCGTCTTAAGCAGGTTCGGCTGAATACCGTTAATTGCATGGGTATTGCTGAACTGCTGCTTAATGCCAGCCTCGAATTCTTCGCGGAAATATTTGATCGCGCTCTGCAGCGGTTCAACCGCGCCCGGCGCGTGCGCGCAGAAGGTTTTACCCGGACCGAGGAATCGACACAGTTGCTCAAGCGTCTCGATATCCCCCGGCTGGCCTTCGCCGCGCTCCAGGGCGCGCAGGATCTTCACGCTCCACGGCAGGCCGTCGCGGCAGGGCGTACACCAGCCGCAGGATTCGCGGGCAAAAAATTCTTCGAGGTTGCGCACCAGCGGAACCATGCCGATCTCGTGGTCGACGGCCATCGCCAGCGCGGTACCCAAACGGCTACCCGCTTTACCAATGCTTTCGAACTCCATCGGCAAATCGAGGTGCGCTTCGGTCAGGAAGTCGGTGCCCGCGCCGCCCGGCTGCCAGGCTTTAAACTTCAGACCATCGCGCATGCCGCCCGCGTAATCTTCGAGGATCTCGCGCGCGGTGGTGCCGAACGGCAGTTCCCAGACGCCCGGGTTCTTCACCCGTCCAGAGAAGCCCATCAGCTTGGTGCCGGCGTCTTTACTGGTAGAAATGTTCTGATACCACTCGACGCCGTTGGCCAGAATCGCCGGAACGTTGCACAGGGTTTCAACGTTGTTCACGCAGGTCGGTTTCCCCCATACGCCGGAGCTGGCCGGGAACGGCGGCTTCGAACGTGGATTGGCGCGGCGGCCTTCGAGGGAGTTAATCAGCGCGGTTTCTTCGCCGCAGATATAGCGCCCTGCCCCGGTGTGCACAAACAGTTCGAAGTCAAAACCGGTGCCAAGGATATTTTTCCCCAACAGGCCCGCTTCGGTCGCTTCGGCGATTGCCCGGCGCAGGTGCTGCGCCGCTTCGATATATTCGCCGCGCAGGAAGATATAGCCGCGGTAGGCTTTCAGCGCGAACGCGGAGATCAGCATGCCTTCCACCAGCAGGTGCGGCAGCTGTTCCATCAGCAGGCGGTCTTTATAGGTGCCCGGCTCCATTTCATCGGCGTTACACAGCAGGTAACGGATGTTCATGGACTCGTCTTTCGGCATCAGGCTCCACTTCAGACCGGTGGAAAAGCCCGCGCCGCCGCGCCCTTTCAGGCCGGCGTCTTTTACCGCAGTGACGATTTCATCCGGCGCCATGCCGGAGAGCGCTTTACGCGCCCCGGCGTAGCCGTTTTTACTCTGGTATTCATCCAGCCATACCGGCTGTTTGTCGTCGCGCAGACGCCAGGTTAACGGATGGGTTTCGGCGGTACGAATAATGGTTTTCATTTATACCGCTCCAGGAGGTCAGGAATCGCTTCCGGCGTCAGATAACTGTGAGTGTCCTCATCAATCATCATGGTCGGCCCCTTGTCGCAGTTGCCCAGGCAGCAGGTCGGCAGCAGAGTGAAACGGCCATCAAAGGTGGTTTGACCCGGTTTGATATCCAGCTTCTTCTCGATCGCCGACTGAATGCCCTGGAACCCGGTGATATGGCACACCACGCTGTCGCAGTAGCGAATCACGTGACGACCCACCGGCTGGCGGAAAATCTGGCTGTAGAAGGTCGCCACGCCTTCTACGTCGCTGGCCGGGATCCCCAGCACATCGGCGATAGCGTAGATTGCGCCGTCCGGCACCCAACCGCGCTGCTTCTGAACGATTTTCAGCGCTTCAATGGACGCCGCACGCGGGTCTTCGTAGTGGTGCTTTTCGTGCTCAATCGCCTCACGCTCTGCCGCACTCAGCTCAAAAGCCTCGGTTTGTGGTTGTTGATTCTCGTGCATAATTAGCGGTCCACGTCTGACATAACAAAATCGATACTACCCAGATAGACAATCAGGTCGGAGACCAGACTGCCGCGAATAGCGGCCGGGATCTGCTGCAGGTGCGCGAAGCTTGGCGTGCGCACGCGGGTACGGTAGCTCATAGTGCTGCCGTCGCTGGTCAGGTAGTAACTGTTAATACCCTTGGTCGCTTCAATCATCTGGAAGGATTCTTGCGCCGGCATGACCGGCCCCCAGGAAACCTGCAGGAAGTGCGTAATCAGGGTTTCGATATGCTGCAGCGTGCGCTCTTTCGGCGGCGGCGTCGTCAGCGGGTGATCCGCCTTGAACGGGCCTTCCGGCATGTTATCGAGGCACTGCTGAAGAATGCGCAGGCTCTGGCGCAGCTCTTCCACTTTCAGCATCACGCGGGTGTAGCAGTCGGAGACGCCACCGCCGGTCGGGATTTCAAAGTCGAAGTTTTCATAGCCAGAATAAGGACGCCATTTACGTACGTCGAAGCCGATGCCGGTCGCGCGCAGGCCCGCGCCGGTGGTGCCCCACTCCAGCGCTTCTTTGGCGTTGTAGGCGGCAACCCCTTTCGAACGACCGATCAGGATGGTGTTGCGCAGCGCGGCCTTTTCATAGGAATCCAGACGCTTCGGCATCCACTCGAGGAATTCACGCAGCAGGCGATCCCAACCGCGGGGCAGGTCGTGCGCGACGCCGCCGATACGGAACCAGGCCGGGTGCATACGGAAGCCGGTAATTGCTTCCACCAGATCGTAGATCTTTTGGCGGTCGGTAAAGGCAAAGAACACCGGCGTCATCGCCCCGACGTCCTGGATAAAGGTGGAGATGTACAGCAGATGGCTGTTGATACGGAACAGCTCGGAGAGCATTACGCGGATGACGTTGACGCGATCCGGCACGGTTATTCCCGCCAGTTTCTCCACCGCCAGCACGTACGGCATCTCATTAACGCAGCCGCCGAGGTACTCAATACGGTCGGTATACGGAATGTAGCTGTGCCAGGACTGGCGCTCGCCCATCTTCTCAGCGCCGCGGTGGTGGTAGCCGATATCAGGAACGCAGTCGATGATCTCTTCGCCATCAAGCTGCAAAATAATACGGAACGCACCGTGCGCGGAGGGGTGGTTAGGGCCGAGGTTAAGGAACATAAAGTCCTCGTTTTCGGTCCCGCGCTTCATGCCCCACTCTTCCGGTTTGAAGGTCAGCGCTTCCATTTCCAGATCCTGTTTGGCTTTGGTCAGCTCAAACGGGTCAAATTCGGTTGCGCGCGCCGGGTAGTCTTTACGCAGCGGGTGGCCTTCCCAGGTCGGCGGCATCATGATGCGGCGCAGATTCGGGTGACCATCGAAGGTCACGCCAAACATCTCCCAGGTTTCACGCTCATACCAGTTGGCGTTCGGGAACAGTTTGGTGAAGGTCGGCAGATGCAGATCGTTTTCAGACAATGCGACCTTGAGCATGATGTCGCGATTGCGGTCGATTGAAATCAGGTGATAGAAAACGGAAAAATCCGCGGCGGGTAAACCGTCGCGGTGCGTGCGCAGACGTTCGTCCATGCCATGCAGGTCAAACAGCATCACGTAAGGCTTCGGCAACTTCTTCAGGAAATCACCCACCTCAAGCAGCTGTTCACGCTTCACCCAAACCACCGGAACGCCGGTGCGGGTTGGCTGAACGGTAAAGGCATCCGGCCCAAAACGGTTGCGCAGTTCGCCGATCACCGGGTCATCAAGGTGATCGCGGGTTTGCCAGGCTGGTGCGGCGTCATGCGCGGTTAAATCGGTCATATTGTTCACCATTGCAAAAGGTCCGTGGTGACTGCCGGCGAGACTTCGCGCTGTAGTAGATTGATTTGCGAAGTTTTCATCCCGCCCGCAGGCGCAAGTTAAATCTCGTCCGGAGTCCGCAGATTGGTCACTGCAATACGTTCGCCGCGTTTACGCTCGCGTTCCGACTGCATATTGGCGCGATAAACGCCCTGATCGCCTACCACCCAAGAGAGCGGACGACGTTCTTTACCAATGGATTCCTGCAGCAGCATCAGCGCCTGCATATACGCTTCCGGACGCGGCGGACAGCCCGGGATGTAAACATCAACCGGAATAAACTTATCCACGCCCTGCACGACAGAGTAAATATCGTACATACCGCCGGAGTTGGCGCATGCGCCCATCGAGATAACCCACTTCGGCTCCAGCATCTGGTCATAAAGACGCTGAATGACCGGCGCCATTTTGGTAAAGCAGGTGCCCGCGACCACCATCAGGTCAGCCTGACGCGGGGAGGCACGCAATACTTCTGCACCAAAACGCGCAACGTCATGCACCGCAGTGAATGACGTCACCATTTCCACGTAGCAGCAAGAAAGGCCAAAGTTGTAAGGCCAGATTGAGTTCTTACGGCCCCAGTTCACCATGTCATGCAAAGCGTGTTCGAGTTTCCCCATATACACGCTTTTGTTGACTTCTTGCTCCAGGGGGTCGGTTACGATCTCCTGTTTTTGCAGGGGGTAACGGTCGTTCTCACCGTTAGGATCGATGCGGGTGAGCGTATAATCCATCTTATTGCCTCGCTTTTACTGCGTATGACGGTTAGTGGGACTGTCTGTTTCCGGGTTAACCAGCGTGCGACGGGAGCGCGCAGGCGTCCAGTCCAGAGCGCCAATACGAACGAGGTAAACCAGACCAGCCAGTAGCACTAAAATGAAAATTGCGGCTTCCACAAAGCCGACCCAGCCGCTTTCACGGATAGAAGTCGACCATGCGTAGAGATACAGGGCTTCCACGTCGAAGATAACGAAGAACATGGCAACCAGATAAAACTTCGCAGAAAGACGTAAGCGAGCCGAACCGACGGAGTCGATCCCGGATTCAAACGGCGTGTTCTTGCTACGCGCGCGCGCGCGTCCGCCAAGGTACCAACCGCCGATAAGCATCAGGCAGCACAGGCCGATAGCGATGATGAGAAATATAGCGAATGCCCAATGATGAGCGATGACTTCAGTGGATGTTGACATACGCATTGCTTAACCAAAAAAGTGTAGCGCTAAAACCCTCTGCTCTTACTGGCAGATGAACGCCACAGCGTTTCACGGGGAGGAATAAAAAAATAGCCGTGCAAAAAAGCGTCCCTGGGTGATGTGGAAGGCCAGTTGCGGTGGCTTTTTACTCCTTTCATTAACCTTTTGTCAACTTTAACAAAAGTTTTCACAACATTAATTTACATTGGATTTTTTTCATTAACATTAAATGCCCTTTTATGCGGAATAACCTTGCATACTCTTCGGATTTAGTGCTGTTGAATCGTGTCCGTTTCCGCCGTAAATCAAAATTACCCGCCTATTTTGACAGGATTTAGCCACGATTCCTCCCCCTAAAGAGGGGTATTTTCTTGATCTGTGACACGCTTTTGTTAATTCAACCAAGAAAACGGCAACAAACTATCCGGTTTTTTAACATTAGCAGGAAGTATTGAAAGTGCAGAGAAAAGTCGAGAAATGAGAGGAAAAGCAGATCTAACTCACTGATTTACATCAAAACAAATCAACAAAACATTCTATTAATCAATAAAATTTGAAAAAAACGAACCGCAGCGGCGATTTCACACGTCGGGGGTTCGTTTTTACACTTACATTTTGTTACCAGTTTTTGTGATGTTTGTTAGCTTTTCCCACTCAGGAAATTAGGGAATTATCTCCCCCTTCGGGGGTATAAACACGTTGCGTGGACCACGGCTGGTACTCCGCGCTCAGCGACTGAAAAATAGCCTGCGTCAGTTCGCTTGCCTGCTGAGAATCGCAGTTCAGCATATAGTGGGTATCCGGCAGCACGGGTAAGCCGTCACACCGCCCCGGAACGCGGAATTCAGGGCTCATCATCTCTACCGGCTGCGCGGTCACCCCGAGCCCGGCCTTCACCGCCGCCTTCACCCCGGCCATTGAGGTTGCCGCGTGGGAAAGATGCCAGGGGACGCGAGCGGCGTTGAGTACCGCAACGATCTCTTCCCGAAACGGATCCGGGGCATCCAGCAGAACAAGCGGGACAGACTCGCCCTGAGGGAGGACGTAGTCCGCTGCGCAGTACCACAACGTTGGCGAAGCGCGTAGCGTCAGCATGTCAAAACCCTTCGTGGGTCGGGTGGTCAGCGCAAGATCGATAGCTCCCTTCTTCAGCCGATCGACGATATCAATATGATTGAGAACTTTGATTTCAAGCGTCAGCCGCGGATAAAAACTGCCAATCCGATTTAATAAACACGGTAAAATAGTATCCGCTGTCTCATCTGACGCACCAACGGTCAGCGTTCCCTGCAGGCTACCGAACATGAGCGACATGCAGGCTTCATCATTAAAACGCAGAATTTTCCGCGCGTAGCCCAACAGCTGAATGCCCTGCTCGGTCAGAAGTTTATTGCGTCCTTGGCGAGCAAAAAGTTCTTTGCCGACCAGTTGCTCCAGCCGCTGCATCTGCTGACTTACCGCTGACTGAGTCCGGCATACCGCAACGGCGGCAGCGGCAAATGTATTGAGATCGGCGACGGCAACAAAGGTTCTCAAGAGGTCGAGGTCTAAATTTAGTATCGAACGATTTTCATTTATCATATTTGCTTCACATTCAGGCGGCTAATGCTGACCTGCCTTGTTGATGCTGTGCTCCAGGTTTCCGGCTATTCCTTAAGCTTCGCGTGACCCGCCACGGGCAGACGGATGAACAACTGGACGAACGTTATTGCATTAGAAAGCACTCATCCGCAGCAAATGCGCGGAATTTCAGAGTAATATTTTGCTCGTATGCCTGAGCACTTTTAATTACGGCGCTTTGTTTTTTTGTGATGAGACGCAAAAAATAGCCGTCAATGACCATTGCCTGCATCCGCACCAGCGACAAACTTTGCCATCGCGCTCAGGAAGATAACAAAAACCTGCAATAACAATGTATTAATAAAGAAACAGGCTACCTGGCATAGCCTCATATCGGTATTAACGACGTTATTCTAACCGAAAACCACAATATTTATAAGCGTTAATCAGTATTATCTCAGGCAATTTTAAATGCTGACCCGCGCTTTAATTAAATTACAAATCTAAGAATATTCCTTGCATAAAATAAAACTCATTTATCAATTAAATGCTTTTCATTAAAAATATCTGGCAAAGTTGTTAAAACATTCTGTGTATTGTGAATTAAACGTACATATGAAAGCGACGCGGTTTTTGCGCAAAAAATAAGCACTTATTTCCGTTAAATGAACAAGCCAGATAAACGTTTACAGAATCAGTGGATAACACAATATATGACCACCAATGAAAGTATTAAAGGTTTATTGTATAAACAAAACACCCACCCACCAGAGAAATCAATTAAACCAAAAAAACATGAATAGCAAAATCTTCTCCTGTTAACCCTTCAAAACAGCGGGGATGCGGAGTACATTATTCCGTGCTGACTTCCACGGCAGGGAGTGGCGATAACAGCTAAAAGGTCAAGGTTCATGTCCCCCATCGAAAAATCCAGCAAGTTAGATAACGTCTGTTACGACATCCGCGGCCCGGTTCTGAAAGAGGCGAAACGCCTTGAAGAAGAAGGCAACAAAGTCCTGAAGCTGAACATCGGCAACCCAGCGCCGTTTGGCTTTGACGCGCCTGACGAAATCCTCGTTGACGTCATCCGCAACCTCCCGACTTCCCAGGGCTATAGCGATTCAAAGGGCCTCTATTCCGCACGTAAGGCCATCATGCAGCATTACCAGGCTCGCGGCATGCGTGATGTGACGGTCGAAGATATTTATATCGGCAACGGCGTTTCCGAACTTATCGTTCAGGCCATGCAGGCGCTGCTGAATAGCGGCGATGAAATGCTGGTTCCGGCGCCGGATTATCCGCTCTGGACCGCCGCAGTCGCGCTTTCCAGCGGTAAAGCGGTGCATTATCTCTGCGATGAGTCGTCCGACTGGTTCCCGGACCTCGACGATATCCGCGCGAAAATCACCCCGCGTACCCGCGGCATCGTGATTATCAACCCGAATAACCCAACCGGCGCGGTGTACTCAAAAGAGCTGCTGATGGAGATCGTCGAGATCGCCCGCCAGCATAATCTGATTATTTTCGCCGATGAGATCTACGACAAAATCCTCTACGATGAGGCGCAGCACCACTCTATTGCGCCGCTGGCCCCGGACCTCCTCACGATCACCTTCAACGGTCTGTCAAAAACCTACCGCGTTGCCGGCTTCCGCCAGGGCTGGATGGTGCTTAACGGGCCGAAGAAACACGCAAAAGGCTATATCGAAGGTCTGGAGATGCTGGCCTCTATGCGCCTGTGCGCCAACGTCCCGGCCCAGCATGCGATCCAAACCGCTCTCGGTGGCTATCAGAGCATCAGCGAATTTATTGTTCCCGGCGGGCGCTTATATGAGCAGCGCAATCGCGCCTGGGAGCTGATTAACGACATTCCGGGCGTATCGTGCACCAAGCCGAAAGGCGCGCTATATATGTTCCCGAAAATCGACGCTAAGCGCTTTAATATTCACGATGACCAGAAGATGGTGCTCGATTTTCTGCTGCAGGAAAAAGTCCTGCTGGTTCAGGGTACCGCCTTTAACTGGCCGTGGCCGGATCACGTGCGTATCGTGACCCTTCCGCGCGAAGACGATCTTGAAATGGCGATTACCCGTTTCGGGCGTTTCCTTTCCGGCTACCACCAGCTCTGACTTCATCTGTCCAGCCGCCGGGATTTGCATCCGGCGGCAATCCCTGCGCACAATGTCACCCGACGTCGTAACTGATTAAGGGTTCCTATGAGTCAGAGTCATTTCTTTGCCCACCTCTCCCGCCTGAAACTGATCAACCGCTGGCCGCTGATGCGTAATGTGCGCACCGAAAACGTCTCCGAACACAGCTTACAGGTCGCGATGGTGGCCCATGCGCTGGCGGCGATCAAAAATCGTAAATTTGGCGGTCAGGTTAACGCCGAGCGCATTGCCCTGCTGGCGATGTATCACGATGCCTCGGAAGTTCTGACCGGCGACCTGCCGACGCCGGTAAAATATTTCAACTCGCAGATCGCGCAAGAATACAAGGCCATCGAGAAAATCGCCCAGCAGAAACTGGTCGATATGGTTCCTGATGAACTGCGCGATATTTTTGAGCCGCTCATCGACGAACAGCACTACAGCGACGAGGAAAAATTCCTTGTCAAGCAGGCAGATGCGCTTTGCGCCTACCTGAAGTGTCTGGAAGAGCTATCGGCGGGGAATAATGAATTTCTGCTGGCCAAAGGCCGCCTTGAGAAAACGCTGGAATCGCGCCGCAGCGCAGAGATGGACTACTTTATGCAGGTTTTCGTGCCGAGCTTCCACCTTTCGCTTGATGAAATCAGCCAGGATTCGCCTTTATAAAATAACCGCTCCCCGGCCAGCCGCAGCCTGACCGGGGAAAGAACGCTGCTGAATCAGAACGGAAACAGCACCGGGATCAGCAGAACGCACACCACCATCACCAGGATAGTAAACGGCACGCCGATTTTGACAAAATCGCTGAATGAGTATTTACCCGGCCCCAGTACCAGGGTGTTCACCGGCGACGATACCGGCGTCATAAACGCCGCCGAGGCCGCCATGGCGACCACCATCGCAAAAGGATAAGGCGAAACGCCCATCGACTTTGCCGCGGCCAGCGCAATGGGCGCCATCAGTACCGCGGTGGCCGTATTGGATATAAACAGGCCGATAGCCGCGCACATCACAAACAGGCAGCCAAGCATCAGGTACGGTCCTTTACTTCCCGCCACGTCCATTAATCCCTGCACCACCAGATCCACGCCGCCGGTTTTCTGCAGCGCCAGAGCAAAAGGCATCATCCCGACGATCAAAATAATGCTCGGCCAGTGAATGGCTTTATAGGCGCTTTCGGCGTTAATACAGCGGAATTTCCCCATCAGCAGGCAGGCAACGATCGCCGCTATGGGGTTCGGAATTTCGTCAGTCAGCATCAGCGCGACCATCAACACCAGACAGAAAATTGCGTGTGGCGCCTGGCTGTGCGCCGGCGAGGCGTCATTAACCTCAATGGGCATATTCAGCACCACAAAGTCACGACCCCGCTTGGCCAGCAGCGCTATCTGCCGCCAGTTCCCCACCACCAGCATGATATCGCCAAGCTGCAAAGCTTCATCGGTGACCGCGCCGTCAAGAGCTTTGCCATCGCGTTTCAGACCCACGATGTTCAAATCGAAACGGGTACGAAAGGCGATTTCGCGCACCGTCTTGCCAATCAGTTCGGAATCCGGGATCAGGGAGACTTCCGCCATCCCTACGTCCAGCGCCTGATCGGAAAAGTATTCGCCGCGCAGCACCATGGGCTCCAGCATTTGCTCGCCGCAGAACTGACGTAAATCCACATCGGAGGCCGACATATCGATCAGCAAAACGTCGCGGGCGCGGAACTCCGATACGCCGTTAACGTTAACGATAACCCGCCGGAAGCGCCGCCAGCGCTCAACGCCGATGACGTTCGCCCCATAGCGCTCGCGCAGTTTCAGGTCGTCCAGGCGCTGGCCAATCATCGGCGAGCCAGGGCGAATGGCCAGGCGGCGCGCGCGCCCTGTGAGGTGATAATCTTTGATAAGATCGCGGAAGGTGCTTCGCTTACGGCCATCGCGGACCTGTTCGCCTTCGTCTCCCTTAAGCATAAAGCGCATCACCAGCATATAGAAAACGCCCAGGACCAGCACCACCAGGCCTATCGGCGTGACGCTAAAAAAGCTGAATCCTTGCAGCCCTTCGCGTAACAGCTCGCTATTGACGACCAGATTGGGCGGTGTGGCCACCAGAGTCATCATTCCGCTAATAAGTCCGGCAAAACTGAGCGGCATCATCAACCGCGAAGGTGACGTGTTCATGCGCATTGACACGCTGAGCACCACGGGAATAAAAATGGCCACCACGCCGGTCGAGCTCATAAAAGCGCCTAGTCCGGCAACGGTTAGCATTAAATAGACCAGCATTTTGGTTTCGCTGTTACCGGCAACCTTCACCAGCCAGGAGCCCATTTTGGTGGCGACCCCGGTGCGCACCAGCCCATCGCCAATAATGAAAAGCGCGGCGATAAGGATAACGTTGGGATCGCTAAATCCCGAGAAGGCCTCGCTGAGCGTTAAGGTGCCGCTAAGGACAAAAGCGACAATCACCAGCAATGCGATAGCATCCATGCGCACTTTTCCGGTGGCAAAGAGTACGACGGCTACGGCAAGAAGAGATAACACCCAAATCAGTTCACCGTTCACAACTTATCCTTGTCAGAAGATGGAGTTGGAAGTTTGGCATAAAAAAGCCCCGCCGGCGCGGGGCTAAATCATGAGATTAATCTTTAAGGCTAACATTCACATTGCCGTCAGGCAGGCGCTCAACCAGCAGATTTTCAAGCGTTGTTAACACCAAATCAGCTTCATCAAGACGCGGCGCATCGGCGGGCACATTGACCGCGATGGTCCGACAACCGGCATTCAGCCCAGAGAGCAACCCGGCAGGGGCATCCTCCACCACGGCGCAATCTCCCGGCGCCAGCCCTAACAGCTCGGCCCCAAGCAGATAGGCATCCGGAGCGGGTTTCCCGTGCTTTACGCGCTCGGCGGTGACGAAAACCTTCGCCTCAGGCAGCCCCGCGGCGCGGTGACGGGCGTGGGCGACGGGAATCGAACCTGACGTCACGATCGCCCAAGGGATCCCCGCGTCATCAAGCGTCCTGAGCAGCGCCACCGCTCCCGGCAGCGCCGTTACGCCATCCGTATCCGCTGCTTCGACCTTTTCCAGCCAGACGAACTCGGACTGAATCTCTTCTTCGCTGCGGCCGGGAAGAAAATGACGTAATGAGGTTATCGCCTGTTTGCCATGAATAAAGTTCAACACTTCATCATGAGGGATACTGAATCGATCCGCCCATTTGCACCACGAACGCTCCACAACCGGCAACGAATCGACCAATGTCCCGTCAAGATCAAACAGGAAACCTTTACACTGCACGGGAACCTCCATCAGGCGTTGATAATTTGATTAATTTCGTTACTGCTTAAATGATACTGGCGCGGGCAGGAGTGCCAGGTGCTCAGCATGCGCTGGTATTTTTCCCACATTGGGGTCTGGGAGTTAAAGCCGTGAGTCCCGGCGTCAAAGTGGCTGTAGCGCCCTTCAACGTTAACCATAAAGCGGACATAGCCGAGGTAGCGGGCCTCGGTCGCCACGTCAAATCCGAGGAAGGTGACCCGACGCTCGTCAATCCCGCTGGCGTCCTTCAGGTTCGTCCAGGAGACATGCAGCGCGTGATACATCTCCATGATATCAATGATGGTGCGACACGTTTCTTCGGTAAGCTGGCCAAACTCGCGGTCCAGCTCGCGCATCTGCAGCCCGTATCCACGCTCAATGATGGTCTGCAGGCGGCGGTAGCGTTCAGCGTTGTCCGGATCGAGCATCGTCATCATTTTGTATTGATTCGACAGAATCAGACGCTGCGCATTGGTCATTTCCATTTTTGACTCCTGTTGCACTTTTACGGCGTGAAAAAAGAAGGCGCATGAATTATGCGCCTTCTTTTATATGCGTTTTCCCGATGCAATTACAAATCATCAAGGAAAGTTTTATCCAGTTGTTTGAAGGCGCGCTTAAGCGTGTCAGCTAAAGCCTGATAATCAGGCTTTCCGTCTACCGGCGTTAACGCCTGCCCGGCCTCCTGCAGTTTACCGCGCACTTCATAAAACCAGCTCAGTATCGACGGCGGCAGCGGCGTCACTGAACGCTTGCCCAACCACCATAAACCCTGCATCGGCAGGCTCAGCGCAAACAGCGCGGTGGCGACGGCCGGGCCCAGCTGGCCACCGAGGGCGATTTGCCAACACAGCGTGAAAATCGCCACCGGCGGCATGATACGAATCGCGTAACGCGTGGCGCGAATAATGCGGTTTTCAATAAACACCGGAGCAAGGCGCTTATCCAGAGGCCAGGTCTTTGCATAATGCTGCCCGTGGCGAAACAAGCCAAAAAAACTCACAGAGCGATTCTCGGGACCGGACATGGCTTACCTCAACTTTACATATAAAACTTAAAAAATTTGTGCAAAACACCAACTGTGTATGACAACGTTCAAAAGATTTTGGCAATGGCGCACTCAATCAGGTATTCTGTGCGCACCTGAGGGGCGGTTAGACCCTTTTACCAGGTTAGTCAAATTATCGCATATTCTGCCACTGGCTGAAAATTATGCAAAATGACATAAAATCAAATGTACTTCTCTCATCGTGCCCGAAAACAGTACAAGGCATGATGTTAATCATAAATGTCAATGTCATCCTGCGCTACGCTTTGTGACACACTGACGTTTTTTTAGCCACGTATCATAAAAGGTACTTCCATGTCGAGTAAGTTAGTACTGGTTCTGAACTGCGGTAGCTCCTCTCTGAAATTCGCTATCCTTGATGCCGTCAACGGTGACGAATACCTGTCTGGTTTAGCAGAATGTTTCCATCTTCCTGAAGCCCGTATCAAATGGAAAATGGATGGCAGCAAGCAAGAAGCCGAATTAGGCGCTGGCGCTGCTCACAGTGAAGCGCTGAACTTTATCGTTAACACTATTCTGGCACAAAAACCAGAACTGTCTGCTCAGCTGACCGCAATCGGCCACCGCATCGTTCACGGTGGTGAAAAATACACCAGCTCCGTCGTTATCGATGACTCCGTTATTCAGGGAATTAAAGACTCCGCGTCTTTCGCCCCGCTGCACAACCCGGCGCACCTGATCGGTATCGCAGAAGCCCTGAAATCCTTCCCTAATCTGAAAGACAAGAACGTTGCCGTGTTCGACACCGCGTTCCATCAGACTATGCCGGAAGAATCTTACCTCTATGCCCTGCCGTACAGCCTGTACAAAGAACACGGCGTACGTCGCTACGGCGCGCACGGCACCAGCCACTTCTATGTGACTCAGGAAGCCGCGAAAGTTCTGAACAAACCGGTTGAAGAGCTGAACATCATCACCTGCCATCTGGGCAACGGTGGTTCCGTTTCCGCTATCCGCAACGGTAAATGCGTTGACACTTCCATGGGTCTGACTCCGCTGGAAGGCCTGGTGATGGGTACGCGTTCTGGCGATATCGACCCGGCAATCATTTTCCATCTGCACGATGCCCTGGGCATGAGCGTAGACGCCATCAACAAAATGCTGACTAAAGAGTCCGGCCTGCTCGGTTTGACCGAAGTGACCAGCGACTGTCGCTATGTTGAAGACAACTACCAGGAAAAAGCTGACGCTAAACGTGCAATGGACGTTTACTGCCACCGCCTGGCAAAATACATCGGCTCCTACACCGCGCTGATGGACGGTCGTCTGGACGCCGTTGTGTTCACCGGTGGTATCGGTGAAAACGCCGCGATGGTTCGCGAACTGTCTCTGGGCAAACTGGGCGTACTGGGCTTTGAAGTTGATCACGAGCGTAACCTGGCTGCCCGTTTCGGCAAGTCTGGCTTCATCAACAAAGAAGGCACTCGCCCGGCTATCGTCATTCCGACCAACGAAGAGCTGGTCATCGCGCAGGACGCCAACCGTCTGACCGCCTGATTCCACACCGCCAGCCTAGCTGGCGGTGCTGTTTTGTATCCCGCCTGATACTGGCGGTAACGAAAGAGGATATATCGTGTCCCGTACAATCATGCTGATCCCTACCGGAACCAGCGTAGGCCTGACCAGCGTCAGCCTCGGTGTCATCCGTGCTATGGAACGTAAAGGCGTTCGCCTGAGCGTCTTTAAACCTATCGCTCAACCGCGTGCCGGTGGCGATGCGCCAGACCAGACCACCACCATCATTCGCGCGAACTCCGACCTTCCGGCCGCAGAGCCGTTGAAAATGAGCCACGTTGAGTCGCTGCTCTCCAGCAACCAGAAAGACGTGCTGATGGAAGAGATCATCGCCAACTACCACGCCAACACGCAGGATGCTGAAGTGGTGCTGGTTGAAGGTCTGGTCCCGACCCGCAAACATCAGTTTGCCCAGTCTCTGAACTATGAAATCGCGAAAACGCTGAACGCTGAAATCGTCTTTGTGATGTCCCAGGGTACCGATACCCCGGAACAGCTGAAAGAGCGCATTGAGCTCACCCGCAGCAGCTTCGGCGGCGCGAAAAACACCAGCATCACCGGCGTCATCGTCAACAAGCTGAATGCGCCGGTTGACGAACAGGGCCGTACTCGCCCGGACCTGTCGGAAATCTTCGACGACTCTTCCAAAGCAAAAGTCGTGAAGATCGATCCGGCTCAGCTGCAGAACGGTAGCCCATTACCGGTTCTGGGCGCGGTGCCGTGGAGCTTCGATCTGATCGCCACCCGCGCGATTGATATGGCGCATCACCTGAACGCCACCATCATCAACGAAGGCGACATCAATACCCGCCGCGTGAAGTCCGTCACCTTCTGTGCGCGTAGCATTCCGCACATGCTGGAACACTTCCGCGCAGGTTCTCTGCTGGTCACTTCCGCGGACCGTCCTGACGTACTGGTCGCCGCCTGCCTGGCCGCGATGAACGGCGTGGAAATCGGCGCCATTCTGCTGACCGGGGCCTATGAAATGGACCCGCGCGTCAGCAAGCTGTGCGAACGCGCGTTTGCTACCGGCCTGCCGGTATTCATGGTTAACACCAACACCTGGCAGACCTCTCTGAGCCTGCAGAGCTTCAACCTGGAAGTGCCGGTTGACGATCACGAGCGCATCGAGAAAGTTCAGGAATACGTGGCTAACTATATCAACGCCGACTGGATTGAATCCCTGACCGCGACTTCCGAGCGCAGCCGTCGTCTCTCTCCGCCAGCCTTCCGCTATCAGCTCACCGAGCTGGCGCGTAAAGCAGGCAAGCGTGTTGTGCTGCCGGAAGGCAACGAACCGCGTACCGTTAAAGCCGCGGCTATCTGCGCCGAGCGCGGTATCGCGACCTGCGTACTGCTGGGTAACCCGGATGAAATCACCCGCGTTGCCGCTTCTCAGGGCGTAGAGCTGGGCGCCGGTATTGAAATCGTTGACCCGGAAGTGGTTCGCGAAAGCTACGTTGCCCGCCTGGTCGAGCTGCGTAAGAGCAAAGGCATGACCGAAGCGGTTGCCCGCGAGCAGCTGGAAGACAACGTGGTTCTCGGCACCCTGATGCTGGAACAAGACGAAGTCGACGGCCTGGTATCCGGCGCGGTTCACACCACCGCCAACACCATCCGTCCGCCGCTGCAGCTGATCAAAACTGCGCCGGGTAGCTCTCTGGTCTCTTCCGTATTCTTCATGCTGCTGCCGGAACAGGTGTACGTTTACGGCGACTGCGCGATCAACCCGGATCCGACCGCTGAACAGCTGGCTGAAATCGCTATCCAGTCCGCAGACTCCGCGATTGCCTTCGGCATCGAACCACGCGTAGCCATGCTCTCCTACTCCACCGGTACCTCTGGCGCCGGCAGCGATGTAGAGAAAGTACGCGAAGCGACGCGTCTGGCGCAGGAAAAACGTCCTGACCTGATGATCGACGGCCCGCTGCAGTACGATGCTGCGGTCATGGCTGACGTAGCGAAATCCAAAGCGCCGAACTCTCCGGTTGCCGGCCGCGCTACCGTGTTCATCTTCCCGGACCTGAACACCGGTAACACCACTTACAAAGCCGTACAGCGTTCTGCCGACCTGATCTCTATTGGGCCGATGCTGCAGGGGATGCGTAAGCCGGTGAACGACCTGTCCCGTGGCGCGCTGGTTGACGATATCGTCTATACCATCGCCCTGACCGCGATTCAGTCGTCCCAGCAGCAAGCATAATCTGCCCGCTGGATGAAAAAAGGCGACCTCACGGTCGCCTTTTTATTTACAGCAGCTCTCGCGCCGCCGAGACAATATCATGCGCCGTCAGGCCATACTCCTTCTGCAGAAAGTCCTGCGTTCCCACCTGGCCATAGCGCTCCTTCACCCCCACACGACGCATCGGAACCGGGCAGGTCTCCACCAGCACTTCCGCCACCGCCGATCCCAGCCCGTTATGAATACTGTGATTTTCACAGGTCACGATACGCCCGGTTTTTTCGGCGTAATTTTTCACCAGCATGCGGTCGATGGGCTTCAGGGTAAACATATCAATCACCGCAGCGCTGACCCCTTCCTGCTCAAGCTGACGCGCTGCCTCAAGGGCTTCCGCCACCATGATCCCGTTGGCTATCAGGGTGATGTCGTCACCTTCGCGCAGCACATTACCTTTGCCAATCGTGAACGTCGAACCCGGCGCGTAGACGCTCGGCGCCTGTTTGCGGATCGTGCGTACCCAGTAAAAACCGTCGAGATCGATAAGCTGCCGCAGGATATCCTCGAACATCACCGCATCGGTCACTTCCAGCACCACCGAATGCGCGAGGCCGCGCACAATCCCCATATCTTCAAATGACATATGGGTTCCGCCGTTATGACAGGCGGTCACCCCCGCGTCAGAGGCAATCACTTTGACGTTATTCCGCTGATAGTCCAGCGCCATAAACAGCTGGTCGAAGCAGCGGCGGCTGGCGAAAGCGGTAAAGGTATGGACAAACGGCTTGCGCCCGGTCAACGATAGCCCGGCTGCGGTGCCGATCACGTTCGCTTCCATAATGCCGCAATTGATGATGTGCTGTGGATGCTGCCGCGCAACGCCGTCCATCGCCATAGAGCTCATCAGATCCGCTTCCAGGGCGATAATCGGGCTATGGGCTTCAATCTGCTGCGCGACAAACCCGGCATAGACTTTACGCATCTCTACGGCATCTTTTTGTCCTGCAGGTGCAACTTTAATCATGTTCGGCCTCCAGCTGGCGAATCGTCTCGTTTAGCGTCTCTTTCATCTCGTCCGTCAGGCGCAAGTGATGGTTGTTACTGAGATTCTCGAGATACGGCACGCCCTGGCCTTTCACGCTATCGAGAATGACTACCCGCGGGCGCGCATCGACGGGAGGAACGGGCTGCACCGCCGCCAGCAGTCCGGGGATGTCATCGCCTTTGACGGTAACGACGTCAAAACCAAAGGCGCGGAATTTATCTTCCAGATTGAAGGCGCGAATGATCTCGTCCAGCCTGCCGTCAAGCTGTAGCTTGTTCCAGTCAACAAACACGGTCAGATTATTCAGGCGATGATGGGCAATAAACTGGAACGCTTCCCAGCACTGGCCTTCATTCAGCTCGCCGTCGCCAACGATGCAGAACACCCGATTCGCCCGCCCCGCCAGCTTATGCGACAGCGCCATTCCGCCGGCGATGGAAATCCCCTGTCCCAGCGAGCCGGTAGTGGCGTCCACCCCGCTCGTTTTCAGCCGGTCCGGGTGGCTTGGCAGCCGCGTACCGTTCTGGTTTAGCGTACTCAGCTCCTCTAGCGGAAAATATCCCTTAATCGCTAACGTGCTGTATAGCGCCGGGCCGGCATGACCTTTCGACAGCACAAAGTAGTCGCGCTCGGGCCAGTCCGGATCGGCGGGGTCGATTTTCATCACCGCGCCGTACAGTACCGCCAGCGTCTCCACAACCGACATACTGCCGCCGTAGTGGCCGAAACCGAGATCCGTCAGCGATTTAAGGGTGGCGACGCGAATATCCCGCGCCAGTTGGGTCACTTCTTTCACATTCATGATTTAGCTCCGCTGTTCTCCTGCGCGCCGCCGCCCGCAGATCTCTTTTTCGCAAAAACGTTGTACACCACCAGCAGTACGAACAACGCCACCACAAGTCCGGTAATGGCAAACGGCGACAAATAGCGGGCCAGGTTACCCAGCACGATACCGACGGCGCCGAAATCCGCATCCGAGAAAGTGGTGTTGGCAAAGCCAATCGCGCCCAGCACCGGCAGCAGCAGTACCGGCAGGAAGGTGATCAGCAGCCCGTTGGCAAACGCCCCGATCATCGCCCCGCGCCGCCCACCGGTGGCGTTGCCAAATACGCCGGCGGTCGCGCCGGTAAAGAAATGCGGCACCACGCCGGGCAGAATCAGCACCCACTTGAACTGCCCGCAGAGGAACAGCCCGACCAGGCCGCCGAGGAAGCTGAACAGGAAGCCAATCAGTACCGCATTGGGCGCATAGGGATAGACCACCGGGCAGTCCAGCGCCGGACGGGCATTAGGCACCAGCTTCTCCGAAAATCCGGTAAAGGCCGGGACGATTTCCGCCAGGATCAGACGTACCCCTTGCAGGATGATGAACACCCCGGCGGCGAAGGTAATCGCCATGATGATGGCGTATACCAGGTAGTTCTGGCCGCCGCTGAAGGTGTTTTCAACATATTCACGCCCCGCGCTCACGGCCATAATCAAATAGATAATCATCATGGTCAGCGAAATGGAGATGGAGCTGTCGCGCAGGAAGCTCAGGTTTTTCGGTAGGTTCATCTCTTCGGTTGAACGCGAGCCTTTACCGCAGACGCTACCGATCCATCCCGAAAGGACATAGCCCAGGGTGCCGAAGTGGCCGAAAGCGATGTCATCCGTGCCGGTAATACGCTTCATATAGCGCTGGGCCAGCGCCGGGAAGAACGCCATCACCAGGCCGAGGATCAGGGAACCGGTAAAGACCAGCCCGATACCTTCAAAACCCGCCACGGTAAGAATCACGCCGATCATACAGGCCATATAGAAGGTGTGGTGGCCGGTCAGGAAGATATACTTCAGACGCGTAAACCGGGCGACTACAATATTCGCTACCATCCCGAACGCCATTATAAGCGCGGTTGAAGCACCGTATTTTTCCAGCGCAATAGAAACAATCGCCTCGTTATTAGGAATAATGCCCTGAATATTAAATGCGTGTTCAAACATGCCCCCCAGCGGATTCAGCGAACCGACTAATACCGTCGCGCCGCCGCCGAGAACAATAAAACCCAGAATAGTTTTAATGGTTCCCTTGACGACATCGGAGAAAGATTTCTTTTGCGCTACCAGACCAATTAAGGCAATTAAACCGACCAGTACCGAGGGTACTTTGAGTATATCAACAACAAAATTCAGCGTTTCAAGGATAAACATATCCACCTCGCTATAAATAGTTATTGTCTGGCGAACCACGCGCGCAGCTGCGCTTCGAGTTCGTTAATATCGATGATGTTGGTAATCACCACCAGCTGGCTTTCCGGGACGCTGGCGCTGGCGGCAATATCTTTTGCCATCACGAATAAATCTGCCGCGCCCGGCGTTGCCGACGACAGATCGGAGTGCTCAACCTCAGCCTCGATATCGAGCTTTTTCAGCACCTTTTTAATATTCATCTCAACCATAAAACTACTGCCCAGGCCAGAACCGCAAATTGCCATAATTTTCATTGTTATCACCTTTTTTTGGGTAGAGTACGTCCGCATCACGCAGGTGCGTAATGGGTTATAAGTCGGATAATAAAATTAAATCAGAAACGCGCGATGATAGTTTTTATCTCCTCCAGGTTGGTTGCCTGATGTAATTTATTCATATCTTCATCGCTGGAAAATAATTCCGCCAGCGCAGAGATTGTTTCGATATGGCTATGCTTATCCGGGGCCGCAAGCATAATGACAATATCAACCGGGTCGAACTCTTCCGAGCCAAAGGACACGCCCTGCCCCAGCTTCAGCAGCGACAGCCCTAAGCCTTTCGCTCCCTCCTCCGGTCGCGCGTGCGGCATCGCCAGACCCGGAGCCAGTACATAGTAGGGCCCCAACCTTTGATGCTGCTCCACGATGGCCTTTACGTACGCAGGTTCTATCACACCGGCCTTGAGCAGCGGTTGGGCACAGATGTCCAGCGCCTGTGGCCAGGTTTCCACGCTCTGCCGCAGCATGATGGTGGCATCCGAGAGCCATGTTTTGAGCATTTTGTCACCCCCACTTTTAGCAAAAGATGGGCAAACTTTATGCAAGCCGCCAAGAGTTATCTGCGAGAGCGATCACAAAGATAGCGCTACCAACGTTGAACATTCAGATTTGTGATAGCGCTATCAATTCGCAATCATCCCATCAAAACGCAGCAAAAAGGCCCGTTTAAGGCGTATACTCCTGACACGTGAAGTAATGGATGATAATAAAAAACGTCTGTTTAGCAGGAATGTGTATGTCTCTAACCCGAAAACGGCGTAGTACCGGAAAAGTTACGATCGCCGACGTTGCGCAACTGGCTGGCGTAGGAACGATGACCGTGTCCCGCGCCCTTCGCACGCCGGAACAAGTTTCCGATAAGCTACGTGAAAAAATCGAAGCGGCGGTGCAGGAGCTGGGGTACATGCCTAATCTTGCCGCCAGCGCGCTGGCGTCAGCCTCCTCACGAACCATCGCCATGGTGGTGCCAAATCTTGCGGAAGCGGGCTGCTCGGCGATGTTTGCCGGGCTTCAGCAGATATTACAGCCGGCAGGATATCAAATCATGCTGGCGGAATCGCAGCACCGTCTGGAGCAGGAAGAGAAACTACTGGAAACGCTGCTGGCTTCTAATATCGCCGCCGCCATTCTACTGAGCGTTGAGCACAGCGATACCGTACGCCACTGGCTGCAGAACGCCTCGATTCCGGTGGTGGAGATGGGCGCAATGCGCGCCGATCCTATCGACATGAATATCGGCATTGATAACGTGGCGGCGATGTTCGAGCTGACGGAGATGCTTATCCACCGCGGCTATCAGAATATCGGTCTGCTGTGCGCCAATCAGGAACAGTGGATTTTTCAGCAGCATTTACAGGGATGGTATAAAGCCATGCTGCGCCATCACATGTCGCCAAACCGGGTGATTAACGCCGCGCTGCCCGCCAACTTTTCCACCGGCGCTTCACAGCTGCCGGAGTTTTTGCTGGCATGGCCGGAACTCGATGCGCTGGTCTGCGTTTCCGATGAGCTGGCATGCGGAGCGCTGTATGAATGCCAGCGTCGGCGCATCAAAGTTCCTGATGATTTAGCCGTCGTCGGCTTTGGGGATAGTGACGTAAGTCGGGTCTGCCAGCCACCGTTAACGACGATGGCGGTACCGCATCACAAGATTGGCATCGAAGCCGGCCGTGCTCTTCTGGAGCGACTTAGCGAGGGAAACTGGAGCGACAGAAGACCCATCGCATCCAGTTTATGCATGAGGGATAGCTGTTAAAACTACTCGGCCTCTTCCTGCTTTTCGCTTTTTGCTGACTCATTATTGGCATTGCGGGTCATCCACAGCGCCAGCGCTTTTAATGAATCCGGGGTGAACTCATCGCAGCGGGCGGTGATCTCTTCCGGCGTCAGCCAGCACACTTCGCTCACTTCTTCTTCCTGCAGGGCGAACGGCCCGTGCGAGACGCAGCTAAACAGGCCGCCCCAGACGCGGCAGTGTTTATCTTCGTAGTAAAACTGCCCGTGGTCAGCAAAAGGCACGCCGGCAATACCGAGCTCTTCTTCCGCCTCCCGGCGCGCGGACTCCAGCATTTGCTCGTCAGCCTGCACCACGCCGCCGGCGGTAGCGTCCAGCATGCCAGGCTGGAAATCTTTTGTTTCGGTACGGCGCTGTACCAGGATTTTGCCCATCCCATCATGAACAACAATGTAGGTCGCACGATGACGCAAACACTCCGCACGCATTTGTTCGCGGCTGGACTGTGCTATCACCTCATTGTTTTCATTAACAATATCGACCCATTCTGTGCTTGCCAAATGATTCTGTTCCGCCATCAGGAAACCTTACTTTTTAAAGCGCTCTTGCGGCGCGTCTATACGGTTGAGGGGTAAATTACGGGTAAATTGCGACCTCTGCAATAACCTGATTATCATCGAGTGCTAAAACCTGCAATTGCCCCTCGTTCAGCAGACCGTAGCTGGCGGTAAATCCCCCTTTAGGGATGCTGACCGAGCCGGGGTTGAAGAGGAAAATCTCACCGCGTTTCTCGGCAACCGGAATATGAGTATGACCATAAGCCAGCACATCGCCAGCGGCGAGGGGAGGCAAATTATCGGGGCTATACAGATGTCCATGGGTCAGAAACAGGCGGGTTCGCTCGCTCAAAACCTGCTGCCAGGGGGCGGTAATGGGGAAATGGAGCAGCATCTGATCGACTTCGCTGTCGCAGTTGCCGCGTACGGCAATCACCCGCTCCGCCACGCTATTGAGCGCTTCCGCGACCTGGGCCGGGGCATAGCCTTCTGGAAGAGCGTTACGCGGCCCGTGATTAAGCACATCGCCGAGAATAACCAGCCACTGCGCCCCACTGCGCGCGAACAGCTCAAGCACGCGTTCAGCGGCAGGCAGAGAGCCGTGGATATCCGAGGCAAACATCAGCTTCATACAATTTATCTCCACGCATGACGATGCGTCTATGATAACGGAACCGCTGAAGCTTATCAGCCCGCGCGTTTGGCTGAGAGTGCGACGTAGCGCTGTACCGACGCCCGCTGCCACTGGAAGACGGCGTAATCCGCCAGCGCGGCGGGGACCTCATCGCCGTTAAGGACCAGTCGATTGAGCATCAGCGCCAGGTCGGTATCGGCAATGGACCACTCGCCAAATAGATTCTGCCCGCCGTGGGACAGCAGTACGCCAGCCGTTTCAAACAGCTTAGCGGCGCTTTTTTGCCCGGCGTCGCTGAGCGGAGGCTTCTTTGCACCGCCAAAGACCACGTCCGTTGAGCGTTCTTCACGGATCGGCATTAAATCGCTGCGCAGCCAGGCCTGTACCTGACGCGCCCGCGCGCGCTTTTGCAGATCATGCGGATAAAGCCGCTCCCATTCCGGGGGCGCAAAGCGCTCGTCCAGATATTCGGTAATCGCGGAGGATTCGCTCAGAAAAAACTCGCCGATCTCCAGCAGCGGTACGCGTCGCGTCGCGCTGTAGCCTTTCCAGCCGCTTTGCAGATGCTCGCCGCTGTCGAGGTTGACGGTTTTTAGGGTAAAAGGCAGGCTCTTTTCCTGCAGGGCAACGTAGACGGACATCACATATGGCGAGAAAAAATCGGCGTCGGACCACAGGGTAATCGCGGGCTGGCTCATAGCATCCTCAATGGCTAATGTAATGGGGCGATACGCCAACATATCCTGTCTTTCAGAGGATGTCACTGACCGCTAGCCTCAGGATCTTACATACTTCTCTGAGGTGTACGCTATCGGCGAAAGTCATCCAGAATGAGGCAAACCTGCCGGATGATGCCAGTTCACCTATACTCGAAAAGTTTGCGACCTGTGACGGCGAGGGACTCTCATGATCGATCTTTACTACGCACCCACCCCTAATGGCCACAAAATCACGTTCTTCCTTGAAGAAGCGCAGCTGCCTTACCGCCTGATCCGGGTGGATATCAGTAAGGGGGAGCAGTTTCAACCGTCGTTTCTGGCGATTTCACCGAACAACAAGATCCCGGCGATCGTTGACGATGCTCCCGCCGACGGCGGCGCCCCGTTAAGCCTGTTTGAGTCCGGCGAGATCCTGCTTTATCTGGCTGAAAAAACCGGCAAATTACTGAGCGGCGAACTCCGCGAACGCCACGTTACGCTACAGTGGTTATTCTGGCAGGTCGGTGGGTTAGGGCCGATGCTCGGGCAAAATCATCATTTCAACCACTTTGCTCCGCAGGCGGTGCCCTACGCCATTGAACGCTATCAGGTGGAAACGCAGCGTCTGTATGGCGTGCTCAATCGGCGCCTTGGCGAGAGCCCCTGGCTTGGCGGCAATCACTACAGCATCGCCGATATCGCCTGCTGGCCGTGGGTGAATGCCCATCAGCGCCAGCGTATCGACCTCGCCAGTTTTCCGGCTGTGCATAACTGGTTCGAGCGCATTCGCCAGCGCCCGGCCACCGTTGAAGCGCTGCTGAAAACAGAAGCTCATTAACCCCCTGCTCGCCCGGGAAGCTTTGATGTATGATGGCGGAAATTACTACACGGAGGAAGCCTGCAATGTCTCAACCAGACGCCATTATTCGAATTAAGAACCTGCGCCTGCGTACTTTTATCGGAATTAAAGAGGAAGAGATCGCCAACCGCCAGGACGTGGTGGTTAACGTCGCTATCCATTATCCGGCGGAGAAATCACGCAACAGCGAAGACATTAACGATGCGCTGAACTACCGCACCATCACCAAGCGCATTATTAGCCATATTGAGAATAACCGCTTCTCTCTGCTGGAAAAATTAACTCAGGATGTGCTCGATATCGCACGCGAACATCACTGGGTCACTTATGCTGAAGTAGAGATCGATAAACTGCATGCGCTGCGCTACGCCGATTCGGTATCCATGACGATGAGCTGGCGGCGTTAGGCGCATCATCTTAGGGAGGCGCTATGAACGTTCTGCTTACTGGCGGTACCGGCCTGATAGGCCGACATCTGATCCCCCGGCTACTGGAGCTGGGGCATCACGTAACGGTTTCAACGCGCAGCCCGGAAAAGGCCAAAAGCCGCCTCGACCCACGCGTCACCCTGTGGCGCGATTTCGAGCATCAGGCGAACCTCAACGGCATTGATGCCGTCATTAATCTGGCAGGCGAGCCGATCGCCGATAAACGCTGGACGGCGGAGCAGAAACAGCGTCTCTGCCACAGCCGCTGGGATATCACGCAAAAGCTGGTCAAGCTGTGCAACGCCAGCGATACGCCACCCACGGTGCTGATAAGCGGTTCCGCCACCGGTTACTATGGCGACCTCGGTGAAGTCGTGGTTACCGAAGAAGAGCCGCCGCACAACGAGTTTACCCATAAGCTTTGCGCCCGCTGGGAGCAAATCGCCTGTGAAGCACAGAGCGATCGCACCCGCGTCTGCCTACTGCGTACCGGCGTGGTGCTGGCGCCGCGCGGCGGCATTCTGGCCAAAATGACGCCGGCTTTTAAACTTGGCCTCGGCGGCCCTATCGGTAGCGGAAGGCAATATCTGGCGTGGATCCACATCGACGACATGGTCAACGGTATCCTCTGGCTGCTGGATAACGACCTGCGGGGGCCGTTTAATATGGTTTCCCCTTACCCGGTGCGTAACGAGCAGTTCGCCCACGCGCTGGGCCATGCGTTGAATCGGCCCGCCATTTTCCGCGTCCCGGCGGCGGCGATTCGCCTGCTGATGGGAGAATCTTCCGTTCTGGTACTCGGCGGCCAGCGCGCGCTGCCAAAACGCCTGGAAGCCGCCGGATTTGGCTTTCGTTGGTACGATCTGGAAGAGGCCCTTGCCGATGTCCTGAAATAGTTCAGGGGCCTTCAGGGAGGTCTCGGCGATCTCCCTGCTCTGTTATTTGTGGAACCCTCCTCGCAACGCGTAAAAACCACCGCGTCTGTCGCGTCTTAACTGTGAATCTCATTCCAGCGATCTCCCCTTCACTCTGTCATAACCCCTGCGTGTGATTTAACTTTACCCAACCGTTGACATCCGTCAACATTATATTCAGTATTAGCAGGACACATTGATGAAGGAACATCCGGATAAACATATCAGAGCCGCTATTGACTACGCGCTGGCGCGCGGCTGGATTTTTCTCCCTGGCGGCAAAAGCGCGCACTGTTTTGGGCGACTGATGTGCGGAACAGCCCACCATCGGGAACACATGATGAGCATCTGGTCAACGCCGGCGGCGCCCATGCACCATGCCAGGCAAATCATCCGCATGGTCGATCGCTGTCTGGTACCCGTATCGGGTCAGATTAACCACAAGAAGGATTAAACCATGGCGCTGTATAACTTTACGCTCACCCTCTCCGGCGTCACCGCGCATACCGTGGGACTAGAGGATGCGCTGCATGCGGCAGGCTGCGCTGATGCCCTGGTCTGCTTTTACGGAACGGCGGTCTATCTGGAGTTCGACCGCGAATGCGATTCTCTCGAACAGGCCATTTTGTCAGCGATTGCCAATATCGAATCCGCCCCGGCCCTGAATGCGCGGGTCGAATCCGTCGATTCCGCGCTGGTTGGATTAAGCGATATTGCTGAACTCACCGGCCTGACGCGACAGGCCATCGCCTTATTGAAAGATGGCGCACGAGGCTCGGGCCAGTTTCCAGGGCCGGTACAGCGGGTGAAAGGCAATTCGCCGCTGTGGCGCTGGAAAACCGTCGTCGGCTGGCTGGTGATGGAGGGACGGCTTGCCGGGGATTCACCGCTGGTCGCCCACGCCGAGGTGCTGGACAACCTCAACCTGGCGCTGCAGTTGAGGGCGACGCAAGAGAGCAACACCGTGCTGCGCTATCTCGGCGGGCTCGAAAATCAGCGCCGGGCTTCACCGAGGGTCGGTTAGACTCAGCGCTTTATGATGTTAAGGTGGCGGAATAATCCACCTCTATGGACTGCATGATGATAATACTCACTACGCCGCGCCTGCGCCTCTCGCCGTTTCACGCATCCGACTGGCCATTTTTCCTGCGCTTACGGCGAGACCCGGAAGTGATGCGCTATATGGGCGAGGTTCTTGAAGAGCCAGCGCTGCGGACGCTGTTTGAATCCCGCTGCGCTGACCCTGGCGTATTCGTACTGCGCGACGCCAGCGGCGCGGCGGTTGGCGATATCGGCCTGCGCATCAGCGGTAAAAATCCGCACGAAGCGGATGTCGGATACGCTCTCCTGCCCGATGCTCAGGGAAAGGGATACGCCAGCGAAGCGTTAAAAGCGATTTGCGACTACGGCTTTAACCAGCTCGGCGTTCACGCGATAAATGCCTGGGTGCTGGGCAATAACGCTGGCTCTTCCCGCCTGCTGGAAAAACACGGTTTTATCCGCATTCAGGTGCTCGAAAAAGCGTATCATTTGAACGGAATGGATTACGATGACTGGGTGTATCGGCTGGAACGCTAGCCGTCCCGGCGGAGGAGATTCCGCCGGGGGCATAGACAGTATTACTTTAACGAGCCCTTCAGGAACTGCTGCAGGCGCGGGCTTTTCGGATTGCCGAAAACATCGTCAGGGTGCCCTTCTTCTTCAATCTTGCCCTGATGCAGGAAAATCACGTGCGAAGATACATGGCGCGCAAAGCCCATTTCATGCGTTACCACGACCATGGTTTTCCCCTCTTCCGCCAGCTGCTGCATAATACGCAGTACTTCGCCCACCAGTTCAGGGTCAAGCGCCGACGTCGGTTCATCAAACAGCAGTACGTCGGGCTCCATCGCCAGCGCGCGGGCAATGGAAACGCGCTGCTGCTGGCCGCCGGAAAGGTGCACCGGATATTTAATCTGCTGGCGTTCGTCAATACCGACTTTTGCCAGATATTTGACCGCCCGATCGCGGGCTTCCTGTTTGCTCAGGCCCAGCACCTGAATCGGCGCTTCCATCACGTTTTCCAGCACCGTCATATGGCTCCACAAATTGAAGTGCTGGAACACCATCGTCAGGCGGGTACGCAGCAGGCGCAGCTGGTTCTTATCCGAAACCTTTAACTGACCGTCTTTATCGCGAACCAGGCCAATGTTTTGCCCGTTAACGACGATCGTCCCTTCGCTGGGCTTTTCAAGAAAGTTAATGCAGCGCAAAAAGGTACTTTTACCGGAGCCGGATGAACCAATAATACTGATCACATCTCCGGCTTTCGCCCGCAGTGAGACGCCTTTCAGTACCTCATGCTCGCCGTAACGTTTATGCAGATCGATTACATTTAATTTATTGTCGGACATGGCGTTCTCAGTGCGTCGAAGAAGGTTTGATGTGCTGGAGCCAGCGCTTTTCCGCCCTGCGGAACAGGCTAATCAGCACATACGAGATAATTAAATACAGTACTGCGGCAATACCAAAGGCGGTAAACGGCTGGTAGGTTGCCGAGTTAATATCGCGGGCAATTTTCAGCAGATCCGGCACCGTGGCGGTAAAAGCCAGCGCGGTGGAATGCAGCATCAGAATCACTTCGTTGCTGTACGCAGGCAGAGCGATACGCAGCGCGGAAGGCAGGATAATGCAGCGATACATTTTAACCGAGGAAAAACCGTACGCCCGGGCGGCCTCTATCTCGCCTGCCGGCACTGAACGAATCGCCCCGGCGAAAATCTCCGTGGTATAGGCGCAGGTGTTCAGCGTCAGCGCCAGCACCGTACAGTTCAGCCCGCTGCGAAAGAAGGCGTTCAGCAGTTCAGTGCCTTTGACGATTTCCAGCGTATACATCCCGGAATAGAACACCAGCAGTTGAACGTACAGCGGCGTGCCGCGAAAGATATAGGTGAATAGCCAGATAGGGAACTGGATAAATTTGTTGCTCGACACTCGGCCTATTGCGAGGAAAACCGCCAGGATGCCGCCCATCACCACGGAAGAGATCAGCAGCCAGAGCGTAATCGCGACGCCGGTAAAGCGGTAGCCGTCGGTCCACAGCAGGGATTTCCAGTACTCCTGAATAATGTCAATCACAGGTCAGCCCTCTTCACGCCCACAGAGTAACGGCGTTCGAGCATCAGCAGCACACCATTGGAAACCGTTGTAAATACGAGATAAATCAGGCCGCAGACGATGGCGAAGTAGAACGGCTCCCAGGTGCTTTTACCCGCCAGCTGGGTTGCCTTGACCACATCCTCCAGCCCCAGCAGCGAGACCAGCGCGGTCGCTTTGAGGATCACCTGCCAGTTGTTGCCTATTCCAGGCAGCGCATAGCGCATCATTGCCGGGAACAGAATGCGACGAAAGGTTTGCCCGCCGCTAAAGCCGAAAGCCGTCGCCGCTTCAATATGCCCCGTCGGCACCGCCAGGAAGGCGCCGCGAAAAGTTTCGGTGAAGTAGGCGCCGTAAATAAAGCCCAGCGTGATGATACCCGCCACCATTGGGTCAATATCAAACTGCGCCAGGCCAAGCGCATCGGTCACGCTGTTAAGCGCGATCTGCAGCCCGTAGAAAATCAGCAGCATCAGCACCAGATCGGGGACACCACGGATTAAAGTGGTATAGCCTTCAAAAATCAGCGCTAATGGACGATTGTTAGAAAGTTTCGCCCCAGCGCCCGCCAGGCCGATAAGCACCGCCAGAACGACCGAGCTTAACGCCAGCTCAAGGGTGACCAGCGCGCCCTGAAATATAACCTGTGAAAACCCGTACAGCATGCTGTCTGCCCTGTCTGTCATCAACCATCGCGCGTGAAATCACGCGCGATGGGGTACGCGGGATGATTAGTCGCCGTACACGTTAAAATCGAAATATTTCTTCGCCAGCTTGTCGTAGGTGCCGTCCTGGCGCATCTCGGCAAAGGCTTTATTCAATGCTTCACGCAGTTCGTTGTCCTCTTTACGCAGCCCCATACCGGTGCCGACGCCGAACAGCTTCTCGTCTTTAATCGACGGGCCGCCGAACTGATAATCCTTGCCGATAGGCTGTTTGAGGAAGCCTTCGCTGGCGGCGACTTCATCCTGGAACGCAGCATCGATACGTCCAGCGGTCAGGTCAGAATAAATATTGTCCTGCCCCTGGTAGGAAACGATTTCAATACCCTTCGGCGCCCAGTGCTCGTTGCCGTAGGTTTCCTGAGTGGTACCCTGCAGAACGCCAACGCGTTTACCTTTCAGCTTCGCGAGGTCTGGCGTAATATCGCTGCCTTTTTTCACGACCAGGCGCGAATCCGCCGCGTAAAGCTTGTCGGTGAAGGCAATTTCCTGCTGACGTTTTTCGGTGATTGAAAGCGAAGACATAATGGCATCGATTTTCTTCGCTTTTAAAGACGGGATCAGCGCGTCCAGCGGGTTCTCAATGAAGGTACATTGCGTATTGATGCGCTTACAGAGCTCTTTTGCCAGATCGATGTCAAAACCAACCAATTCACCCTGTGCATTCTTGGATTCGAACGGGGCATAAGTAGGATCGGTGCCGATGCGGACTTTTTGTGGAATGGCTGCGAATACAGTGGAAACGCTGGAAAGGGCCAGCGCTAAAGAGAGAGACAACGCCAGTTTTTTCATAACTATCCTCAACAGACTGTCATTCTAACGGATTTATTAGAAGTACTTACGGCAGTTATCGTGCCATTATTCGCCCCGGTAAGGCAAAACATTCCGCGCCAGGAAGCAAATTTTTTCGCATCAGAAACGCTTAACTATGCACTTATTAACATCCCGTGCGGAATTCTTTGCACCAAAGCGATCCGCAAAAAGCGCAGTTGCACCAATAATGGGCAGAAATAGATACGCGTGGCCCGGAGTCCGGGCCAGCGGGCGTCTTACTCACCGTAAACGTTGAAGTCGAAGTACTTCTTCGCCATTTTGTCGTAGGTACCGTCTTTACGCATGTCAGCCAGCGCTTTATCAAACGCGGCCTTCAGCTCGCTATCGTCCTTACGCAGGCCGATGCCGGTACCATCACCGAAGAATTTTTTGTCTTTAACGGAAGGACCGGCAAACGCGAAATCTTTACCGGCGGGTTGCTTGAGGAAACCTTCGCTCGCGGCCACTTCATCCTGCAATGCGGCGTCAAGGCGGCCAGCGGAGAGGTCTGAGTAAATCAAATCCTGGTTCTGATAAGCCACGACATCGACGCCGTGGCTGCGCCAGCGTTCATTACCATAGGCCTCCTGGGTAGAGCCCTGAAGCACGCCGACATGCTTGCCTTTCAGCGATTCCAGCGTTGGCTGAATCGGCGAGCCTTTGGCGGCAATCAGGCGCGAGTCGGCGGCGTAGAGCTTGTCAGAGAAGGCGATTTCCTGCTGGCGTTTTTCCGTAATCGACAACGAAGAGATGATAGCGTCGATTTTCTTGGCCTTCAGCGACGGGATCAGGGAGTCGAAATCGCTGCCAACCCAGGTACATTTTACTTTGATACGCGAACAGAGCTCATTGCCCAAATCAATGTCAAAACCCACGAAATCCCCTTTCGCATCCTTAGAAGAGAAAGGCGCGTAGGTGGCATCGGTGCCAATGCGAATACTCTGCGGCAGCGCGGCGAACGCGCTGGAGGCGCTGCAAATGCCCATCATTAAAGAGAGAGCCAGGACCGTCTTCTTCATAGGTTACCCTTAAGTGTCGTGATGTTGTTATGCGATGCGTTATTTTGTTATTTATGCTGCCGACAAAATCTTGCACGTTTTATGCCATTTTCTCAGTGCGTGCTGGAAATGGCGTTAAATTTGTTAAATAAAGGTTGCAAGTTTGTCTTAAAAGGGAAGATACCAGCAATAACGGATAAACCGCAGTGTCACAGCGCAAAAAAACAAATTAAATGTTGAGGATTTGATCGAGGCGACAAAATTGCACTGCGGCAATGCAGATGTGAATAAAGCGCACTATCTTAGTGCGCTTTACGCTCCCTGCCAGCGGGTAAAGAGGTCTTCAGGAAGAGAAATATCAAACTGATCGATAACGCGGTTGACCGTTTGGTTTATCACGTCATCAAGGGTCTTTGGCCGATGATAAAACGCGGGAACCGGCGGCATAATCACCGCGCCCATTTCCGCCGCCTGGACCAGCAGACGCAGGTGGCCAAGGTGGAACGGCGTTTCCCTTACGCACAGCACCAGCGGGCGACGCTCTTTGAGCACCACGTCTGCCGCCCTGGTCAATAGCCCATCGGTATAGCTATGAACAATGCCGGAAAGGGTCTTCATCGAACACGGCAAAATGACCATTCCCGCGGTTTTAAAAGAGCCGGAAGAGATGCTGGCGGCGATATCGCGGGCATCGTGCACCACATCGGCTAACGCCTGCACCTCCCGCAGGGAGAAATCCGTCTCCAGCGCCAGCGTCTGCCGCGCCGCCTGGCTTAAAATAAGATGGGTTTCGACATCAGGCACCTCGCGCAAAACCTGGAGCAAACGCACGCCGTAGATTGCGCCGCTGGCGCCAGATATACCGATAATGAGTCGCTTCACGATGATTGCCCCTTTCCCACGATGGCGCAGACTTTGCCGGATTATAGCCCCCGACGCAACCGCGGACCCGCAATTGGCGCGAGAAAATAAAAAAGCCCGCAGTCTCCGGACCGCGGGCTTTCAGCAAATCAAAGGATTACCCTTCGTTATGCATCTCTAAGTTTTCAACTTCGTTTTGCAGCTGAACCGCTTTCGCATCGTCGTTACGCAGGGAATCGAGATAGTCCAGATATTGCTGATCGACATCTTTGGTGACGTAGATACCGTTGAACACCGAGCATTCGAACTGCTGAATATCCGGATTCTCAGCGCGCACCGCGTCAATCAGATCGTCCAGATCCTGGAAAATCAGGCCGTCTGCGCCGATGATCTGGCGAATCTCATCCACTTCACGCCCGTGTGCGATCAGCTCATTGGCGGTCGGCATATCGATGCCATACACGTTCGGGAAGCGAATTTCCGGCGCCGCGGAGGCCAGATACACTTTCTTCGCCCCGGCTTCGCGCGCCATCTCGATAATCTGCTCTGAGGTAGTGCCGCGCACGATGGAGTCATCCACCAGCAGCACGTTCTTATCGCGGAACTCGGCGCGGTTGGCGTTAAGCTTACGGCGCACGGACTTACGGCGCAGCTGCTGGCCCGGCATGATAAAGGTGCGGCCAACGTAGCGGTTTTTAACAAACCCCTGGCGGTAAGGTTTGTCGAGAATACGGGCAATTTCCAGCGCGATATCGCAGGAGGTTTCCGGGATAGGAATGACCACGTCGATATCCAGATCTTCCCACTCGCGGGCAATTTTCTCGCCCAGCTTGGTGCCCATATTAACGCGCGCGCTGTAGACGGAGATTTTATCGATGAAGGAGTCCGGACGCGCAAAGTAGACGTATTCGAACAGGCACGGGTTGCTGACCGGGTTCTCCGCGCATTGACGAGTGAACAGCTGACCTTTTTCGGTGATGTACACCGCTTCGCCAGGCGCCACGTCGCGCAGGAACTCAAAGCCCAGCGTATCCAGCGCCACGCTTTCCGAAGCCACCATATACTCGGTGCGGCCATCGCCGATATCGCGCTTGCCCAGCACCAGCGGACGGATGCCGTTCGGGTCGCGGAAGGCGACCATGCCGTGGCCGATAATCATCGCCACGCAGGCGTAAGCGCCGCGAATCTGGCGGTTGGTGGCAGCGATCGCCGCAAAAATGTTGTCTGCTTCCAGCGGATAGTGGCGGTAATTGTCCAGCTCGCTGGCGAAGATATTGAGCAGAATTTCGGAATCAGAGGTGGTATTGATGTGGCGGCGTTTTTCTTCAAACAGCTTTTTACGCAGCTCGTGAGCGTTAGTCAGGTTACCGTTGTGCGCCAACGTAATGCCGTACGGCGAGTTGACGTAGAAAGGCTGTGCCTCGGAGGCGCTGGAGCTGCCCGCCGTCGGGTAACGAACGTGACCAATCCCCATATTGCCCTGCATACGCTGCATATGGCGAGCTTCAAAAACGTCGCTCACCAGTCCGTTCGCCTTACGCAAACGGAAACAGTTGTTCGCATCAATAGTGATGATGCCTGCGGCATCCTGGCCACGATGCTGAAGCACCGTTAACGCGTCATAAATCGACTGGTTTACCGGCATAACACCGGCGATACCGACAATACCGCACATACGTCTTTTCCTCGTTAAGCTACATCCCAACGCTTATGCTTTGGGCAAGAAACTTGACGAGCTCTGCAGATAGTCAAAAAACCATCTGATAACGAAACTGAACTGCGGGATAAGCTCAGACTTTTGCCAGTCTTCGCTTTTCGCCATACCGGTAAAGCTATCGAGAAAGAACAGAATCGCTGAGACGATTAACACCCCGCGCAGGGCGCCAAAGCAGATCCCTAACACCCTGTCGGTTCCCGACAGGCCGGTTTTTTCCACCAGCTGACCTATCACAAAGTTAACGATAGCGCCGACGATAAGCGTTGCGATAAACAGTATCGCGATAGCAATCCCATTTCGGACCAGTTCGTCTTCAAAGCCCGTGAACCAGACAGCCAGGTAAGTGTAGTAATGACTGGCAACAAAGAAAGCGCATCCCCAGGTTACCAGCGATAAAGCTTCACGAACAAAGCCGCGGATCAGGCTAACCAGTGAGGAAAAACCAATCACCGCAATTATGGCGTAATCAATCCAGACCATATACGTCCCACGATTTTACGCCCTGTCGTCCGGTTCGGGGCGCATTCTAACAGAAAAAGAAAACGTTTGCGTAGGGATTTCCATGCCCTACAGAAATAAAAATGGCGCTGAAAAAACATTCAACGCCATACTGCCTTTCGCCTCTTCAGGGCGCGTCAGACAGGGGTTCCGGCCCTCTACTCCTTTAAAAAAGAGAGAGTTAGTTCGGGCTGTAGCCCATGACCACGCCGCTAAGTCCTGAAATCTGCTTCAGCTCGCCAAGCTGGCCTTTCAGCTTATCCTTTGAAGTATCCGGCCCCACGAGGATACGGGTGATTTTACCCTGCACCGGCGTCGAAGGCGACGTGTAAACTTTAAAGCCGGAAGCTCGCAGCTTACCAACAATTTCGTTGACCTTATCGGCGTTCTTCAGCGCGCCCAGTTGCACAACATAAGCTTTGCCGGTCGGCGCCGGAATTTCAGCCTGCTGCTGCGGTTTAGGCGGCGGCGTCTGCGCCGTAACCTGCTGCGTCTGCGGTTTCTCTACCGGCTTAGGCTGAGGCTTCGGCTGAGGTTTCGGCGTCACAACCGGCTCCTGGACCACATCAAAACTGTTGTTGTTCACCGGTATTCGCGACGGATCCAGCGATGGCGCAGCGGCATCGCCTGCTCGCACCTCTTCCGCCGCCCCTTCCGGAGGCTGCGAAGGCAGCGCCTGAGTCGCTGCAGGTAACATATCCGGCTCATCGCGATCCCCCGGCTTTGGCACCAGCGGGATCGCGGCAAACTCATCCTGATAATGTTTTTTCTGACCATCCAGCAGCCCTGGCAGGATAATCACCCCCAGCGCCACCAGCACAATCGTCCCGACTAAACGGTTCTGAAACTTACTCGCCACCGATTCTCCCCGCGTCTATTTCTTCCATTACATGCGCCACCGTGTGGAATGAACCACATACCAGCACCGTATCTTCAGATCTGGCGTCCGCCATCGCGGCATGCCACGCCTGCGCGACGCTAATATAGACTTTGCCTGTGCGCAAATGTTCCAGCAGTTGCTCCGCCGTGGCTCCACGCGGCCCTTCCAGCGGCGCGCAGTACCAGTCGTCAACTTCCGTCTGCAGATTTGCCAGCGTACCTGCGATATCCTTGTCATGCAGCATACCAATAACCGCCAGCACGCGCCCCGTTTTCGATAAGGTTCTGAGACGCCCCGCGAGATATGCCGCCGCATGCGGGTTATGGGCAACATCAAGGATCGTCCGGGGAGCCTCGCTGATTATCTGGAATCGCCCCGGCAGCATCGCGCGTTGTACGCCGTCGCGAATCGCCTGCTCGCTAACTTTAAGCCCGCTGGCGCGCAAGGCCGCAATCGCCGTAGCCGCATTCGGCATCGGAACCTGCGGCAGCGGCAGGTCGGTCAACGCCCCCTGCCGATCGTAGAAAGACCAGCCTTGTTCCCCGGCCTCGTACCGCCAGTCAACGTCACGGCGCAGGAGCCGCGCCCCTTTTTCATCCGCCACCTGAGCAATGGTCAACGGCATATCAGGTTCACCGACGATGGCCGCTTTGCCGGCGCGGAAAATACCCGCCTTTTCGCGGCCGATGCTTTCGCGATCCGGCCCCAGCCAGTCAGTATGATCGAGGGCGATACTGGTCACCACCGCCACGTCGGCATCGACGATATTGGTCGCATCCAGGCGGCCGCCCAGGCCCACCTCAAGAATCACCACATCCAGCCGCGCCTGCTGAAACAGCCACAGCGCGGAAAGCGTGCCGAACTCAAAATAGCTCAGGGAAATCTCACCGCGCGCGGCTTCAATTTCGGCAAAAGAGGTAGTGTGCGCCAGCTCCGTCAGCTCCTCGCCCTGCACGCGCACCCGCTCGGTGTAGCGTACCAGATGCGGCGAACTGTAAACTCCAACCTTGTAGCCCGCCGCCATCAGCGCCGACTCCAGGGTACGGCAGGTAGTGCCTTTACCGTTGGTTCCCGCCACCGTGAAGACAAACGGCGCCGGTTTTAATACCGCCATCCGCTTCGCGACCTCGCTGACGCGCGCCAGGCCGAGATCGATAGTTTTGCTGTGCAGATGCTCCAGATAAGAAAGCCACGTAGCCAGGGGCGACGCGGCCTGAGGAATAGGTTGTTTTTCCATGATGTCCGGCAAGAGTTAAGATCGCTACGCGTATAAAAAAGGGCAGCGCCGTCAGGCCTGCCCTCTCCATTATCAGGCCTCTGGTTCCTGATCCGGTACCGGCGGCACCACCTCGCCTTCGTGAGCGGGTTCCGGATTTGGCGCCGGAAGGTTCATCAGCTTCGCCAGGATACTGGCCAGCTTCAGACGCATTTCCGGGCGGCGTACGATCATGTCGATCGCCCCTTTCTCAATCAGGAACTCGCTGCGCTGGAACCCCGGCGGCAGCTTCTCGCGAACGGTCTGCTCGATAACGCGGGGACCGGCAAAGCCGATCAGCGCTTTTGGCTCAGCGATGTTGAGATCGCCCAGCATTGCAAAACTCGCCGAGACGCCGCCCATGGTTGGGTCGGTCAGCACAGAGATATACGGCAAGCCGCGCTCCTGCATTTTCGCCAGCGCAGCGGAGGTTTTCGCCATCTGCATCAGCGACATCAGCGCTTCCTGCATACGCGCGCCGCCGGATGCGGAGAAGCAAATCAGCGGGCAGTTGTCTTCCAGAGCCTGCTCAACCGCGCGAACAAAGCGCGCGCCGACCACGGAGCCCATTGACCCGCCCATAAAGGAGAATTCGAAAGCGGCGGCAACAACCGGCATATCGTGCAGGGTGCCTTTCATGACCACCAGCGCGTCTTTTTCGCCGGTCTCTTTCTGGGCGGACGCCAGACGGTCTTTATACTTTTTCGAATCGCGGAACTTCAGCACATCTTTCGGCTCGAGCTCGCTACCCAGCTCCACGAGGGAACCTTCGTCCAGCAGACTATGCAGGCGGTTGCGCGCCGACATACGCATGTGGTGATCGCACTTAGGGCAAACCTCCAGGTTGCGCTCCAGCTCTGCGCGGTACAATACCTGTCCGCAGCTGTCGCACTTGGTCCATACACCTTCAGGAATACTTGCCTTACGGGTGGGGGTTATATTGCTTTTAATTCGTTCAATCCAGCTCATTGATAACCTTTCTACCTGAACCTGGTCGATGCCAGTTTTGTCGCAAGGGGCGCATAATGCCATTTTTGCCCCTTACAGACCATGAATGTTGCACATTAAATCATAACATCCCGTAACATGGGATAAAAAAGTGGTCGAACCGCTCACACTTCACTCTTCGGACGGCGGCATACCGCCCGAAGATCGTCGCCGCGTTATTTCGCCTGTTTCGCCGCCGCCCGCTTGTGGCGGATGACTTCAATCACGCCAGGCAATACGGAGAGGACGATAATCGCCACAATCAGCAGCTTAAGGTTTTCCTGTACGATCGGCAAATCGCCGAACAGATAACCCGCATAGGTAAATAACAGCACCCACAGCAGCGCGCCAACAACGTTATACATAGCAAAATGACGATAGGACATATGCCCCATTCCCGCCACAAACGGCGCAAACGTTCGGACGATCGGCACGAAACGCGCCAGAATGATAGTTTTACCGCCGTGGCGTTCGTAGAAGCTATGGGTCTTATCCAGGTAGCTGCGGCGGAAAATTTTCGAATTGGGATTGCTGAAAAGCTTTTCACCAAACAGCCGGCCAATCGTGTAGTTCAGCGCATCGCCAACAATCGCGGCAATGACCATCAGCAGCACCATTAAATGCACGTTGAGATCGTTGGTCGGCAGCGCGGAGAGCGCGCCCGCCACAAACAGCAGAGAATCCCCCGGCAGGAACGGCGTGACCACCAGACCGGTTTCGCAGAACAGAATCAAAAATAAAATCGCGTATACCCAAATACCGTACTCCGCGACCAGCTCAGCCAGATGCACATCAATATGCAGGATAAAATCAATTAAAAAGTGAATCAGGTCCATAGTTTGCGTTAGCCCTTAATAACCCGGTTAGTCCGCCAGAAACAGCGGGCCCATCGGCATGACCGGGAGGTCGTAGCGGGCCGGGTAGTCCACCGACACCAGATACAATCCTTCCGCCTTTGCCGTTGCGGCGGCAAGCGTCCTGTCTTTTGCCGCCAGAAGTTCTGCAATCCAGCTCTCTGGCTGGTTACCGGCACCTACTTCCATCAGACTGCCGACAATGTTCCTTACCATATGATGTACAAAGGCATTCGCTTTGATGTCCACCACCACATATGCACCATAACGGGTGACGTTGATGTGCATCACGTTGCGCCACGGCGTGCGCGACTGGCACTGTACCGCACGAAACGAGGTGAAATCATTCTCTCCCAGCAGACACTGAGCGGCGCGCTGCATCCGCTCCGCATCCAGCGGCAGATAATAATGGGTTACGCCGCGGCTCAATACCGCCGGCCGCAGACGATGATTATAGATAACATAACGATAGCGACGCGCCGTGGCGCTGAAGCGGGCGTGAAAATCTTGCGGAACCGGCTTCACCCAGCGCACCGCAATGTCGCCGGGTAAATTGGCATTCACGCCCAGCGTCCATGCGGCATCCTGACGCTGCGCGCGCGTTTCAAAATGCACCACCTGACCGGTGCCGTGAACGCCGGCGTCCGTACGGCCGGCGCAAAAAACGTTAACAGGCTCGTTCGCCACCTGCGAAAGCGCCTTTTCCAGCTTCTCCTGCACGCTGCGAACTTCATTCTGCCGCTGCCAGCCGTAGTACTTGCTGCCATCATATTCGATGCCCAGCGCAATTTTGTAGACCGGCGGCTGCTCCATCTCAGACATCAGTACAGATACTCCTGAACCAGCTTCTCAGCGATTTTCACCGCCATCAGCGCGCCGCCAAAACGGACGTTATCGGCAACGGACCAGAACTGCACCTGCTCCGGCATCCCGTAATCGTTATGCACGCAGCCGACGGAAAGGCGGCCATTACCGGAAGCATCGCCGACCTGCGTCGGGAACTCGCCCTCTTCTGACAGCTCGATATCTTCGCCGCGGCTAAGGGCATCGCGCGCCTCTTCCGCCGCCAGCGGGCGCTGCGCTTCAAAGCTAACCATCTGTGCATGACCGTAGAATACCGGCGACTGAACGACGCTTGCGGAGATCATCAGGCCGTCATCCTGCAGAATTTTGCGGACTTCATCGACGATACGACGCTCTTCGCGCACGCTTCCTTCCCGATCGGGCAGCAGCGGCAGCATATTGAACGCCAGCTGGCGACCGAAGAAGTCGTCCTCATCGATCGGAACACCGTTAAGCAGTTTGGCGCTCTGCCCCGCCAGCGCATCGACCGCTTTTTTACCGTGGGCGGAGGCGGACAGGAGGTTGGTCACGCTGATGCGCGACAGGCCGCCCTGATCGATCAGCGGTTTTAACGCCGACAGCAGCTGGCTGGTCAGGCTATTCGGTACCGCAATAACGTTACGATTGCGGTAATCCGCCAGCACGAACGGGTTGACATCCGGCACCACCAGCGGCACGTCCGGCTCCAGCGCAAACAGACCGCTTAAATCAATCACCAGGCAGCCCGCGTTTGTAGCGTCGTCGATATACGCCGCGGTCGCTTCGACGCCGGCGGCAAAAAAGGCCAGCTGGACCTGGGTCCAGTCGAATTCGGTCGCATCCTGTACGACAACCGACTTGCCCGAAAAGCGCAGATGTTCCCCAGCGCTATCGCTTCGAGCCAGGGCATAAATATCCCCCACCGGGAACTGACGATCGGCAAGCGTTTCGAACAGGGCTTCGCCTACGGCGCCCGTTGCGCCCAGTACGGCAATATTCCAGCCTTCAGACATGGTGGTGTACTCCAGAAAAAAGCGGCCCTGCCGGATTATCCAGCAGGAGCATTAAGATGATATTAACGAACAGGATGATGTACGGCGTTGAAGCCCAGCTGGCGCAACAGCGTCGCCGCCTGCGCATCGCTGCACTGCACGTACAGCGAAGACCATTCACGGCGTTCCTGATAATTTTTACGCAGTTTGTCGAATTCACCCGCAACGCCCGCGACTTTTCGCAGCGGCGCATCATCGCGGCGCACATCATACACCAAATGCGCCAGCCGTTTTAGCGTTGCCTGATCGAGCGGCCCGTGCAGCGTAATGCGGCCAAATTCCGGCGCCGGCAGCAATGTGTCCAGCGCCACCTGCTGCGGATGACCAATAAACGCGCTGTAGGCCTCAAAAACCTGCGTCGTGCCGCGCGCTTTTCCTTCAAGGGTATAACCGGCAATATGCGGCGTACCAATATCCACCCGCTTGAGCAATTCGGTATTCAGGTCCGGCTCCGGCTCCCAGACATCCAGTACCACGCTTAACGACTGATTGGCCTGCAGCCGCTGCAGCAGCGCGGCGTTATCCACCACTGGCCCACGGCAGGCGTTGATTAAAATCGTCCCCGGCTTCAGGCGGCGAATCAGCGCCTCATCCGCCAGGTGCAGCGTTTTGTACTGCCCTTCCTTATAGAGCGGCGTATGGAAAGTCAGAATGTCCGCTTCCTGCACCAGCTCGTCGAGGGTGTGAAAATCGCCCTCATCGCCACGATCGGCGCGCGGCGGATCGCAAAGCAGGGTTTTTATTCCCAGCGCCTCAAGGCGCTTTTGCAGGCGCCCGCCCACGTTACCGACGCCCACGATCCCGACGGTACGGTCGCTAAGCGCAAAACCATCGCGCTCGGCCAGTATCAACAGCGCCGAAAACACATATTCCACCACCGCGATAGCGTTGCAGCCCGGGGCAGCGGAAAAGCCGATTCCCGCCTGCTGCAGCCACGCCTGATCGACATGATCGGTACCCGCCGTCGCGGTGCCAACAAATTTGATCGCCTTGCCGGAAAGCAGCGCTTCGTTAACTTTGGTGACGGATCGCACCATCAGCGCATCGGCGTCATTCAACGCATCGACCGGGACAGGGCGGCCAGCAACTGCCTTGACTTCCCCCAGGCGGCTAAAAAGCTCGCGCGCATAGGGCATATTTTCATCAACGAGGATTTTCACGGTTCAGTACCTGTCTGAGAGCGAGAGTAAACCGGGGAAGTGTGCCATAATCTGGCCGCCAGGAACATCATCACCCGGCCCTTAGTACAGCAATACGCAAAGGATTAATCATGACGCAACCCGTTTCAGGTATGTCCGAACGCCCTCCGGGATCGGGCGAACCTCCGCTCACCACTCAGCAGCGTACCGCGCTTGAGCGGCTCATTACGCGCCTGGTGGCCTTAACCTCGCAGCAAAATGCGGAAGTGTGGGCCTGCGTAAAACACGATCTTAGCCTGAAAAACGATGCGCCGCTGCTGGCAAGCCATTTTGCCGCCGCCGAGCACAGCCTGAACCAGCGCTTAATCCTCGCCCAGCAAAATCATCACCGTCGGCAAATCCTGGCGCAGCTGAGCGAACTGCTGAACCAGGGCAACAATCGCCAGGCGGTCAGCGATTATATTCGTCAGCATGACGGTCAAACCGCACTTCATGCATTGACCCAGCCGCAGCTGGAGAATGTTCTGCAACTCCTGCAAAGCGGCCAGCTGTCGATTCCTCAGCCGCAGCAGCGCCCGCCAACGCATCGTCCGCTGCTGCCAGCGGAGCACAACACGCTCAATCAGCAGGTGACCAAACTCGCCGCGGCCACCGGCGAGTCCAGCAAGCTTATCTGGCAATCCATGCTGGAGCTAAGCGGCGTCAAGAGCGGAGAGCTGATCCCGGCGACCCACTTTACGCCCCTCTCCTACTGGCTCCACGCGCGGCAAACGCTCAGTTCTCAGGCTGCGCCGACGCTGACCTCGCTGCAGGCCGCATTAAAACAGCCGCTTGAAGCCGCGGAATGGCAAAGAGTGATGGATTTTGCCCAAACCCACTGGCACGCGACGGCGCAAACGCCGCTCAGCGCGGCTCAGCTGCTGACGCTGCTTAACAAAATTTTCGTGCTCAGGGTCGCCAGAGCCCAGGAGACGCTGGCGATCCCGCCGGTTCAGGCGCCTTCCGCCTCACCGTGGCTGGCATTGAAAAAACCGTGGGTTATCGCGCTGGCAGCTATCGTGGCGCTTGGCCTGCTGTGGCTGGTGATTTAAAGACATCTCATCGGCCCGCATGGCGGGCCGAATGAAAGCGCTACTTACGCAGCGACACCAGGGTAACCAGGATCCCCAGCACGGCGCATATTGCCGCGGCCAGGAAGACCGAAGAGTAGCCCAACGAAGTCGCGAGCAGCCCGGTAAGCGGGCCGGTGACGCCGTAGGAGATATCCTGAAACGCGGCATAGCCGCCAAGCGCCGTTCCCCGTACCTGCGGCGGTACCCGCTTCACGACCTCGACGCCCAGCGCCGGGAAGATAAGCGAGCATCCGCAGCCGGTTAGCGCCGCGCCCGCCAGCGCGATCCAGGCATCGGGCGCCTGCCAAAGCAGCGCCAGGCCTATCGCTTCAATCAGCAGCGAAACGATGGCCACTTTTACCCCGCCGAAGCGATCCGGCATCCAGCCAAACAGCACGCGCATCAGCACGAATGCCCCGCCAAACGCGGTCAGCGTAAAGCCGGCCATCGCCCAGCCGTTGCTGGCGAAATACAAAGAGACAAAGGTGCCAATTACCGCGAAGCCAACGCCCTGAAGGCCAAGACCGATACCGGGCCGCCAGATCATCCCAACCACGCTCCACAGCGACGGGCGCTCGCCGCCGTGAGCAGGAATTTTACGCACCGTGCCGTTAATCGCCCAGGCCACTAACGGCAGTACCATGGTGACGCAGGCCAGCGCCGCGACGCCGTAATGGCTGTAGATTAGCAGCCCCAGCGGGGCCCCGGCCGCCAGCGAGCCGTAGATCGCCATGCCGTTCCATGACATGACTTTACCGGATCGCATGGGACCCACCAGCCCCATCCCCCAGCTTAAATTCCCGGTGAGCAGCTGGCTTTCCCCAAACCCCAGGATCAGGCGGCCAAGCACCAGCAGGCCAAACTTCGCCATCACCGGCACTGGCAGCAGCGCGGCGCACAGCCAGGCGCCCCCCGCCAGCGCGCAGGCCAGCATCCCCTGCAGGACAGAGCGTTTGGCGCCGTACTGGTCGGCAAGGCGGCCGGCATAGCCGCGGGTTAATACGGTCGCCAGAAACTGAATACCGACAGCGATGCCAACCATGGTGTTGCCGAATCCCAGCTCCTGATGGACAAACAAGGGGATAACCGGTAGCGGCAGGCCGACGGTCATATAGGTCAGAAAAACGGCGAAAGTGATGCGAAACAGCGAACCATTCGCTGAAGGGGTATGTTTTGTTTCAGTGACTGCGGACATGCTTTACTCCAGTTCGCAGAGTAAGGCGAGGTGATAGCCACGCCCCCTCCACCTGATTATCAGGGTTAAGGCGCGTTGGATGACGTTAAACGCTTACGCATTATCTGAGAGACTAATGTTGTGGCAGGAGTTTGCCTTTTCGCGCAGGGGTCTGTCAAGAATACAAAAAAGGGGAGCCAACGGGCTCCCCTGGTAAAGCGTGCTCGTTATGCGCTGTATTTGCGCATCACCAGCGTGGCGTTAGTCCCGCCAAAGCCGAAGCTGTTAGACATCACGGTCTTCAGCGCGCGTTCAGTCGGCTCGGTCACGATATTCAGGCCAGCCGCCTGCTCATCCATCTCTTCAATGTTGATGCTCGGGGCAATAAAGCCGTGTTCCAGCATCAGCAGGGAGTAGATAGCTTCCTGTACGCCAGCGGCGCCCAGGGAGTGGCCGGTCATCGCTTTGGTCGCGGAGATAGCCGGGCTGTTATCGCCAAAGACTTCACGAATCGCCCCCAGCTCCTTCACATCGCCTACCGGGGTAGAGGTGCCGTGGGAGTTCAGGTAGTCAATCGGCGTATCAACGCCGTCCATCGCCATCTTCATGCAGCGAACCGCGCCTTCACCGGACGGGGCAACCATGTCTGCGCCATCGGACGTTGCGCCGTAGCCAACGATTTCAGCATAGATGTGCGCGCCGCGCGCCAGGGCATGTTCCAGTTCTTCAACCACAACCATGCCGCCGCCGCCCGCGATAACGAAACCATCACGGTGGGTGTCATAGGTACGAGACGCTTTTTCCGGCGTTTCGTTGTATTTGGTGGACAGCGCGCCCATCGCGTCGAATTCACACGCCATTTCCCAGCACAGCTCTTCGCCGCCGCCGGCAAACACGATATCCTGTTTGCCCAGCTGGATTTGTTCAACGGCGTTACCGATGCAGTGGGCGGAAGTCGCGCAGGCGGAGCTGATGGAGTAGTTCACGCCGTAGATTTTGAACGGTGTTGCGAGGCAAGCGGATACCGCTGACGCCATCGCTTTGGTCACCACGTAAGGGCCAACCGCTTTCAGGCCGCGCGGGCTACGCATTGCGTCAGCGCCGAAAACCTGAGATTTAGAAGAACCGCCGGAACCGGCGATCAGACCCACGCGCGGGTTTTGCTGATAGACTTCATCTTTCAGGCCAGCATCTTCAATAGCCTGCTGCATAGAGAGATAGGAATAGATTGAGGCATCGTTCATGAAACGAACCACTTTACGGTCGATCAAGCCGGTGGTGTCCAGTTTGACGTTGCCCCATACGTGGCTGCGCATTCCCGAATCTTTAAACTCTTCAGAGAAAGTGATCCCGGAGCGTCCTTCACGCAGAGATGCCAGGACTTCCTGCTGGTTATTACCAATACTGGAAACGATGCCCAGGCCAGTAATCACTGCACGTTTCATTCAATACCTCTGTAAGTCGCACTATAGTAAGTTTCGAGTCGCACAATAGCGTACACTTGTACGCCGAACAAGTCCGATCAGCCAATTTGTGTATAAATTTGCGCCCTCAGGCACACATCGTTAAGATCGTTCTACGCCTTGTGATTCGAGTAACTTACGTGAAACAAAACGCCATACAACCTGCCAACCTGGAATTCAACGCTGAGGGTACACCTGTTTCCCGAGATTTTGATGATGTGTACTTTTCCAATGACAACGGTCTGGAAGAGACGCGCTACGTCTTCCTCGGCGGCAATCGGCTCAATGAACGCTTTCCAGGGCATCCCCGCCCGTTTTTTGTGGTTGCCGAAAGCGGGTTCGGTACCGGCCTCAATTTCCTCACGCTGTGGCAGGCGTTTGACGTTTTTCACCGCGAGAATCCACAAGCTACCCTGCAAAGATTACATTTCATCAGTTTCGAAAAATTTCCGCTGAAAGCGGACGACCTGCGCCTCGCTCACCAGCGCTGGCCGGAGCTTGCAAGCTGGGCCGAGCAGCTGCAGGCGCAGTGGCCTCTGCCCATCGCGGGCTGCCATCGTCTGCTGCTGGACGAGGGCCGGGTCACGCTGGACTTGTGGTTTGGCGATATTAATGAGCTGACCAACGAGCTCGATGATTCGCTTAATCGGCAGGTGGATGCCTGGTTTCTCGACGGCTTTGCCCCCGCAAAAAACCCGGACATGTGGACGGCGGAGCTGTTTGCGGCGATGGCCCGTCTGGCCAGACCCGGCGGCACCCTGGCGACCTTCACCTCCGCCGGTTTTGTGCGCCGCGGGCTGCAGGAAGCCGGCTTCAGCATGCACAAGCGCAAGGGTTTTGGCCGCAAGCGCGAAATGCTCACCGGTGAAATGCTTCAGACGCTGGAGATCCCCGCACGCGCGCCGTGGTTTGCCCGCAGCGGTACAGAACAGCGCGATGCGGCAATCATCGGCGGGGGGATCGCCAGCGCCCTGCTCGCGCTGGCGCTGCTGCGCCGCGGATGGCAGGTGACGTTATACTGCGCCGACAGCGCGCCGGCCGAAGGCGCCTCCGGAAACCGCCAGGGCGCGCTCTATCCGCTGCTCAGCCAGCACGATCCCGCCCTGGCCCGCTTCTTCCCGGCGGCGTTTACTTTCGCCCGCCGCCTGTACGACACGCTGCCGGTGATGTTCGATCATGAATGGTGCGGCGTGACGCAGCTGGGCTGGGATGTCAAAAACGCGCAGAAAATCGCTCAGATGATTGAGCTTAATCTGCCGCCGGAAATCGCCGTCGCCGTGGACGCCGAGGCCGCAGAGCAACAAACCGGTGTCGAAACCGGCTGCGGGGGCATCGCCTATCCGGCAGGCGGCTGGCTTTGTCCGCAGCAGTTAACCGCTGAGCTGCTGGCCCTCGCTGCGACTCGCGGACTCCGCGTTCACTACGATTACCCGGTAGAGGCTCTCAGCGCAGACAATAGCGGCTGGCAGTTAAACCAGCGCCAGTACCACGAGGTCGTGATACTGGCCAACGGCCATCGGTTGACCCGCTTCAGCCAGACGGAGCATCTTCCCATGTACCCGGTTGCCGGTCAGGTCAGCCATATTCCGACAACGCCAGGGCTATCGAAATTGCGCCAGGTCCTGTGCTACAACGGCTACCTGACGCCGCAAAACCCGCATAATCAGCAGCACTGCATTGGCGCAAGCTACCACCGAGGACAGGCAGATGCCGCGTTTAGCGCCGACGATCAGCAGCAGAATCGGCAGCGCCTGATTGACTGCTTCCCGCAGGCGGAATGGACGCGGGAAGTAGACGTGAGCGCGAATCACTCACGCAGCGGCGTGCGCTGCGCAACCCGCGATCATTTGCCGATGGTCGGCAACGTGCCTGATTATGACGCTACCTTAAGCGCATATGCCTCGCTGGCTGAACGCCAGGAGCAGGCCGGAGAAGCGCCGGTTTACCGCAACCTGTATATGTTGGGCGCGCTGGGTTCACGCGGCCTGTGCTCCGCGCCGCTGGCGGCTGAAATTCTGGCGTCGCAAATGAGCAATGAGCCATTACCGATGGATAAAGAAACGCTGGCGGCGCTGAACCCTAACCGGCTATGGGTCAGAAAGCTGCTGAAAGGGAAAGCGGTGAAATAATCGAGGGAAAATCGGGCCCGGCGGAGCGATCGCCGGGCTTTGGCAGAAAGCAGAACTATTTCTGCATCGCCTTCTGATACAGACTGTTCCACATTTCCTGCACCAGAATCTGATCCGGCGGCGACAGTTCGCCCGCGCTGATGGCTTTTGCAAGGCTCTGGGCGACTTTGTCATGCACCGCTTGCGCAGTATGCTCGCCCTCTCCTTCCAGCTCGGCCACCGCCAGCGTCAGGTGGCCGCGCAGATAACCGCCGGCAAACAGTTCGTCATCACTGGCGTGGTCGACCATATTATCAATTAACGCCAGAATGCGTGATTCAAACTCCGCGATCATCTTCTTTCCTCATAGTATGTAAAGCGTGGCCTTAGTGCAGGTCTTCCGGCCACGGGAACTGTTCTGCCGTCAAGGGCGGCGTTTGGTAATATTCTTGCAGCGCCTTAATGAAACGCGCGGGACGCTCGGGGATCCCCTGCTCCAGATAGGTCATCACCTGGGCATGCACACGCCGCTGAAAAGCGATGCGGTCGGGTTCAAAATCCCCCTCCAGGTTGTCGCAACTGACGTTAAATGGATATCCCGCCGCCACGCAAAACAGCCAATCGAATGCCTGAGGCTTCACCTCGACGTCTTCAAATTTAGACTGAGTCATCGCGTCGCGACCGTCCGGGCAGTACCAGTAACCGAAATCAACCTGCTCGCGGCGCGCCTTTCCGGCAATGCACCAGTGCGATATCTCGTGCAGTCCGCTGGCATAAAAGCCGTGGGCAAAGACGATGCGGTTGTAAGGCACGTCATCATCTGCCGGAAGATAGATCGGTTCGTCATCGCCTTTAATCAGACGGGTATTAAAATCGTCAGCAAAACAGCCGTCGAAGATCGCGATCAGCTGTTCGTATTTATGCGTGCTGTTCATTAGTTCATCCCCAGCCAGTGGAGGATCTCCTGTCCATGGCTGTCATAAAGCAGTTTTGCACTCATCACCGCCGACACCACGACGATCATCGGTCGAATCAGTGACTGTCCTTTGCTCAGCACTAGCCGCGATCCCGCGCGAGCGCCGATAAATTGCCCGGCCATCATCACAAAGCCGGTAGCCCAAATGACCTTGCCGCCGATGATGAACAGCAGCAGGCCGCCAACGTTAGACGTCGCGTTCAGCAATTTCGCATGTGCGGTCGATTTCGCCAGGTTGAACCCGGCCAGCGTGACGAACGCCAGCGCGTAAAAAGATCCGGCGCCCGGGCCAAAGAAACCGTCGTAAAAGCCAACGCAGCCGCCGGCGATCAGGGCAAACGGCAGGCCATACAGACGGCGCTGCCGGTCCTCTTCGCCGAGCTTCGGCATCAACAGAAAATAGAGGCCGATACCGATAACCAGAATGGGCAGTATTTGCTTAAGAACGTCGGACTGAACGTGCTGAACCAGCAGCGCGCCGCCGGTCGAGCCGAGAAAGGTCATCAGAATATTCAGCTTCTGATCGGCCAGATTCACCACCTTGCGGCGAATGAAATACAGCGAAGCGGACAGCGACCCGCCGCAGGCCTGCAGCTTGTTGGTGGCCAGCGCCTGCGCAGGGGGAAGACCCGCCGCCATCAGGGCCGGAACGGTCAATAACCCGCCGCCGCCCGCCAGAGAATCGATGAAACCCGCCAGAATGGCCACGAAGAACAGTACGACCAGTACCGTCGGTGACACCATAAAAACGTCGATAAAAATATCCATTAAAGAATATGCTCATCCAGTAGCGCCTGGCAGGAAGGCGGCAGCGGAGGCGGCGTCTTCTTCACAGGAGGGGTTGATCCGGGTTTAGGGGGTTCAAACCAGCTTTGCAATTCCGCGCCGCAGCCATCGCCAGCCGGAGGCGGGGCCTGATCTTCACACTCGAGGCTGCCGGCCGGGCAGCGCAAGCGTACGTGCATATGCGCGCGGTGCTGGAACCACGGGCGGACCTTGCGTAGCCAGTCGCGATCGTTACCGGCATCCAGGCACAGTTGCTGCTTAATCGCCGGGTTGACGAAAATACGCGTGACTTCGCTATCTTCCGCCGCCATCTTAATCAGCTGGCTGATTTGCGGGCTCCATAGCGACGGTACCACGCGCTTGCCGTCGCGGGCCACCAGATCCAGAGCCTGTGGTTTCAGCAGCTGAGCTGAACTCCAGCGCGCCTGCGGCAGCTGAAGAAAAATATCGACGTCCAGCCCGGACTGATGGCTGGCGTGGCCGCCGTTAAAGCGTCCCCCGGCCGGCATACCCATGTCGCCAATCAGCACCGTCCCCATGCCTTTATTGTGCGCCTGATTGCTCAGACGTTGAATAAACTGCACGAGGTCCGGATGGCCGAAGTAGCGGTTCTGATCGGTACGCATCACCTGATAGCCGGTGGCGTTTAACGGCAGCGCCTGGGCGCCAACGATACAGCCATTGGCAAACGCGCCAATGGACTGCGGGCTGCCGCTAACGGGCTGCGTGATTTTCTGCCACGGCGTTGCCGCCAGGCTGGTAGCGCTGGCGAGGAGCGCCAGCAGTGCGATAACGGTTTTTTTCATCTATTACCAGCGTGGAATTGATGTCGTCACGTCGCCGTTTTGCGCGCGCTGACGCATAAAGTGATCCATTAACACGATCGCCAGCATCGCTTCGGCAATAGGTACCGCACGAATACCGACGCAAGGATCGTGACGCCCTTTGGTGATCATCTCGACTTCTTCGCCAAAGCGATTGATCGTGTGTCCAGGTACGGTGATGCTTGAGGTCGGCTTCAGCGCGATATTCGCCACGATCTGCTGACCGCTGCTGATGCCGCCGAGAATGCCGCCCGCGTGGTTGCTCTGGAAGCCCGCTTTGGTAATTTCATCGCGGTTTTCGCTGCCGCGCAGTTTCACCACCTCAAAACCATCGCCAATTTCCACGCCCTTCACCGCATTGATGCTCATCAGCGCGTGCGCGATATCGGCATCCAGGCGGTCGAATACCGGCTCGCCCAGCCCCGGCGGTACGCCATCGGCCACCACGGTAACCTTCGCCCCGATGGAGTCGCCCTCTTTTTTCAGGCCGCGCATCAGTTCATCAAGCGCTTCGATTTTGTCCGGATCCGGGCAGAAGAACGGGTTCTGCTCTACCTGATCCCACGCTTTTATCGCCAGCGGGATATCGCCCATCTGGGTCAGGCAACCGCGAATCACAATACCGAATTTCGCGGCGAGGAATTTCTTGGCAATCGCCCCGGCGGCCACGCGCATGGCGGTTTCACGCGCAGAGGAACGACCGCCGCCGCGATAGTCGCGCAGACCATATTTCTGCTCGTAGGTGTAGTCAGCGTGGCCCGGGCGGAAAACGTCCTTAATGGCGCCGTAGTCCTGAGAACGCTGGTCGGTATTCTCAATCAGCAGGCCAATGCTGGTCCCGGTGGTTACGCCCTCGAATACGCCGGAGAGGATCTTCACCTGGTCCGGCTCGCGGCGCTGGGTGGTATAGCGCGAGGTTCCCGGACGACGGCGATCGAGATCGTGCTGGAGATCGGCTTCGGTTAGCGGAATGCCTGGCGGCACGCCGTCAACGATGCAGCCCAGCGCCAGGCCATGCGATTCGCCGAACGTCGTGACGCGAAAGAGTTGTCCAATTGTGTTTCCTGCCATCACGGCTCCGTTTTTGTCGTTATGTTTGCGTGTTGTTTTAGTCTTTATAGATGCCGAAATGCGCGCGGGCGGCAATCAGCTGCGGTTTGGTCAGCATAAAGACGCCATCGCCGCCGTTTTCAAACTCCAGCCAGGTAAACGGCACGTCAGGATATTGCTCCATCAGATGTACCATGCTGTTACCGACTTCACAAATCAGGATACCGTCATCGCTGAGATAATCCGGCGCGCAGGCCAGGATCCGGCGGGTCAACTTCAGGCCATCGCTGCCGGAAGCCAATCCCAGAACCGGTTCATGGCGATATTCGCCCGGCAGGTCGGACATATCTTCTTCATCAACGTACGGTGGATTGGTCACGATCAGATCGTATTGCACCTTCGGCAGATCGCGGAATAGATCGGAGCGAATCGGCGTCACGTTATGAATTAAGCCGTGATCTTCCACGTTCTGCTCGGTCACGGCCAGCGCGTCAAGAGAAATATCCACCGCATCGACTTCCGCTTCCGGGAAAGCGTATGCGCAGGCGATGGCGATACAGCCGCTGCCGGTGCACATATCGAGGATGTGCTGCGGATAGTGGTCAATCAGGCCGGAAAAATGGTTATTAATGAGTTCGCCAATCGGCGAGCGCGGCACCAGCACGCGCTCATCAACGTAAAACTCATGGCCGCAGAACCAGGCTTTGTTGGTCAGATAAGCGACCGGAATGCGCTCGTTAATACGGCGAATGACGCGCTCAACGATGCGATGTTTTTCGCTGGAAGTCAGACGCGCGGTACGCATATCTTCCGGAATATCAAGCGGCAGATACAGCGACGGCATCACCAGCTGTACGGCTTCATCCCACGGGTTATCAGTGCCGTGTCCGTACCAGATATTTGCAGCGCTGAAGCGGCTTACCGCCCAACGCAGCATGTCCTGAATGGTATGAAGCTCATTAACGGCTTCATCAACAAAAATTTTATCCACGCTATCCCCCAGGGCACGCTCTGCTATAAATTCGGCGGCTAGTTTGCCACGAAGACGGGGATAAATCAGCATTCTTAGGTCAGGCTGAAGGGGAAAAATAGGTTTTCCTTGCCTGGATGCGTGGCGAGTCGGGTAAACTACCGACAAAGAAAAAATGAGATCAGGTAATGAAAAAGAAAACATCGCTAAGCGAGGAGGATCAGGCATTGTTCCGGCAGCTGATGACCGGCACGCGTCAGATTAAGCAGGACACTATCGTTCATCGCCCGCTACGCAAAAAAATCGCTGAGGTCCCACCCAAGCGGCTGCTTCAGGAACAGGCTGACAATAGCCACTACTTTTCCGATGAGTTTCAGCCGCTGCTGAATACTGAAGGCTCGGTGAAGTACGTGCGCTCGGACGTCAGCCACTTTGAGCTGAAGAAGCTGCGTCGGGGTGATTATTCGCCGGAGCTGTTTCTCGACCTGCACGGGTTAACCCAGCAGCAGGCCAAGCAGGAGCTGGGAGCCTTGATTGCCGCCTGTCGTCGCGAGCATGTATTCTGCGCTTGCGTGATGCACGGGCACGGGAAGCATATTCTCAAACAGCAGACGCCGCTGTGGCTGGCTCAGCACCCGCATATTATGGCGTTTCATCAGGCACCAAAAGAGTACGGCGGCGACGCCGCACTGCTGGTACTGATTGAAGTTGAAGAGTGGCAACCGCCGGAGCTTCCGTAAAACGTCAGCCCCGGAGGGGATCAGATAGCTTTCGCCATCTTCAAATTGCAGGGGCTCATTTGCCAGTTGAATTCGCCTTTGCCGCTGGCATCAAGCGTAACGCAGGCAATCGCCGAAGTGGTGAACATCGGGGGCGTTTCCCCCGGGCACAGCTCTGAGACGAGGTACCCCACCAGAGGGAGGTGGGACACGACCAGCGCCGTCGCCACACCTTCATTCGCCAGCGCCTGCAGATAAGCGCTAACCATGCCAACATCGCCGCACGGCGTGAGTTCCGGCATCACGTCGACATCTTTTGGCAGATTCATGCACTCCCCAACAATTTCCAGCGTCTGTTCTGCACGCAGGAAGGGACTCACAAGAACCCGCTCAATATCCACTTTTTGACCTTTCAGCCAGGTTGCCATCTGACGAGACTCATCGCAACCGCAGACGGTTAATGGACGAACCGAGTCACTGGCTGCATCGAGGGCAGCGTCGCCGTGACGCATGATAAAAACTTGCATATTGCACCGCTTTTGTTAACCAGAAGCACCGCGGTCTTACCGACGTAGATGATACGCAGGTGACCCGGTGGCCGGGCATTGTGCCTGATCCATTCAACGAATGAAACGCTGTTTTTTACCTCAATGGCGTAAGTATAGTCAACTATTGCTTACAAAATCGCCAAAGCGCAGCGCCGTACGTTGCCGGATTTACCTTCTTTGACCATAACTTAGGTCCTACGTTCCTCAGCGGGCCAAAAGGTCGCCCCCTGCTCGGCCATGTGTAACAAAGTGTCACATGGTGTAAAACGCGGGCCGTACTGAGCGGCCAGGCGCTGCAGTATCGCCGCGACCTCCCCCGCTCCCAGGGTATCCATATAGCGGAACGGGCCGCCAAGAAACGGCGGAAAACCAATGCCAAACACGGCGCCGATGTCGCCATCGCGGGCGCTGCGAACCACTCGCTCATCGAAGCAGCGCGCCGCTTCGTTAAGCATCATCATCACACAACGTTCCGCCACCTGCTGTTCTGACAAGCGCGCCTGCGGAGAGGAAATACCCAGTAAAGAGTAGATAGCCGGGTCGGGCCGTTTTTTGCTTTTACGCCCTTTTGCCGCATAAAGATAGAAACCCCGGTTATTTTTTCTCCCTTTGCGATCGTCATTCAGAATCGAGCTAATGATGTTTGCAGGCGGGCTGAAACGTTCTCCCCACGCAGCTTCCAGCACCGGGATAATTTTGGTACCGGTATCGATCCCCACTTCATCAAGGAGCTGAATCGGGCCAACCGGAAAACCGAATTTAACCAAAGCGTTATCAATATGCTCTACCGGCTCGCCTTCCATCAACAGGCGCATGGCTTCATTTATGTAGGGGGCCAGAATGCGGTTAACATAAAAGCCCGCTTTATCGGCGACGACAATCGGCGTTTTCCCCTGCAGTTTCGCCAGCTTAACCGCTGTCGCAATTGTCTGCCGATCCGTACCGATATGGGGAATCACCTCCACCAGCGGCATTTTGTCTACCGGACTAAAGAAGTGAAGCCCGATGACCCGCTGCGGCCTGCTTGCCTGCGCCGCGATCTCGCCGATCGGTAAAGACGATGTATTAGAAGCAAAGATCGTCTCCGGACGACAGTGCTGTTCAACTTCGCTGACCATTTTTTGCTTGAGCGCAAGATCTTCAAATACCGCCTCGATCACCACATCGCGATGTGCGAATCCCTGGTAATCTAACGAGCCGGAAATTAATCCTATCTGGCGATCGCGCTCACTGGCGCGCAGATAGCGGCGACGCACCTGTTTGTCGAGCAGATCCCAGCTGTACTTCAGCGCGTGATTTATCCCGCGCGGCTGAATGTCCTTAATGCGTACCGGTAATCCGCCTTTGCATGCGGTGACGTAAGCGATACCGCCCCCCATCAGTCCTCCGCCAAGGATGCCCACGCTGCGCAGCGCGACGGGCTCAGCATCCGCGCCACGATCTTTTTTCAGATCGGTGCTGGCGAAAAAAATCGACCGTAGCGCCTGCGATTGCGGCGTCATCGCCAGCTCGCCAAAAGCGCGAGCCTCCTCTGCATAGCCGCTGCTGCAGCCCTGCGCCAGCCCGGTTTCCATCACCTGCAGAATGCGCTCAGTTGCCGGGTAGTTTCCCTGGGTTTTGTGATGCGTCTTTTTCGCTACCAGACGAAACAGCAGGCTGCGGCCAAGCGGGCCTGCGAGAATACGTTCGCGCGCCGGAACAGTGCGGCTTGCCGGGCGACCTTTGAGCGCCAGTTCAACCGCGGTTTGCAGAAGGATAGTCTGCGGCACCACCTCATCGACCAGCCCCGCCTTCAGGGCCTGACGCGGGCGAAGCTGCTTACCGGTGAGGATCATCTCCAGCGCGCCGCTGACGCCAATTAATCGCGGTAGGCGCTGAGTTCCTCCGGAGCCGGGCAGCAGCCCTAGCTGAACCTCCGGCAGACCAAGCCGGGTTTTATCGTCATCGCTACATACCCGCCCGTGGCAGGCCAGCGCCAGCTCAAGCCCGCCGCCCAGACATGCGCCGTGGATAGCGGCAATCACCGGAATCGACAGCCCGTGGATCTCGGCCATGATTTGCTGACCCTGGCGGGCCAGCGCTTCAGCTTCCTGAGCGGAATGGCAGCGGGCAATCATATTGATATCCGCCCCGGCGATAAAATTATCCGGTTTTGCCGAGATAAACACCGCGCCGCGCAGTTCTTTATTGTCACGGATCTGACGGATGATCCCCCGAACCTCGCTGGCGAACTCAGCTTTCAGGGTATTCATTTTTTCGCCGGGCGCGTCAATGGTGATGACGGCGATATTGTCCGGGCGAACCTCAAGCGTAAATGCCGATACGGTTTCCATTATTCGGCCTCCAGAACCATCGCTGAACCCAATCCACCCGCCGCGCAGGCGGTGACCAGCCCAAACCCTCCGCCGCGACGGCGCAGCTCATGCAGCGTTTGGGTAATCATCCGCGCGCCGGTGGCGGCAAACGGATGACCGTAGGCAATCGAGCCGCCTAGCACGTTAAATTTACTCTCGTCCACTTCCCCGATCGCCTGAGAGCGGCCAAGCACTTCGCGGGCAAAGCGATCGCTGGCCATACAGTGCAGGTTAGCCAGCGTTTGCGCGGCAAAAGCTTCGTGCATATCAATCAGGGTCAAATCAGCCAGCGTCAGCCCCGCTCTTTCCAGCGCCAGCGGCGTCGACCAGGCCGGGCCCAGCAGCATATCCTGGCGAACATCAATCGCGGTAAAAGCGTAGCTTCGCAGATAGCCCAACGGGACAAGACCCAGCTCTTTCGCCCGGGACTCGGTCATCAGAATCACCGCCGCTGCCCCATCGGTCAACGGCGTACTGTTAGCGGCGGTCACGCTCCCGTGTTGGCGATCGAAGGCCGGGCGTAACTTTTGGTAATCCGCCAGGGTTGAATTTTTACGAATATTATTATCCTGTTCCAGCGGCTCACGGAACGGCGGCGTATACGCCGTCATCACTTCTGCCGATAGCTTCCCTTCCTCCCAGGCTTTGGCGGCAAGCTGGTGCGAACGAAGCGCCAGCGCATCCTGCCGTTCGCGGGTGATACCCCAGGTTTTCGCCATTTGTTCGGCGGTATCCCCCATTCGCAGGCCGGTTGAGTATTCGGCAACGGCTGGCGGTACGGGCAAAAGGTCGCGAAAACGCAGACGGGAAAATAGCTTAAGGCGCTGCCCCAGCGTACGGGCTTTATTGGCATCCACCAGCGTTCGGGCAAGTTTTTTGCTGACGCCAATGGGTAATACGGAAGAGGAGTCGGCCCCGCCGGCGATACCCGCGCGAATAGTGCCTGCCATCAGGCTTTCCGCGACGTTGGCCACCGCCTGAAAGCTGGTCGCGCAGGCGCGGCTGACGCTGTAGGCATCAGTATGCACGCTCATGCCGGTCCCCAGTACAATTTCCCGGGCAATATTCGGCGCTTCCGGCATCTGCACCACCTGACCAAATACCAGCTGTTCTATTATGTCCGCGGGGATAGTACTGCGAGCCAGCATTTCGCCGACCACCAGTTTACCTAAATCAACGGCCGGCACGCCGTGGAAAGCCGTCGCCTGTCGGGCAAACGGAGTACGTAAACCGCTGACTATCGCGATACGATCGCCCTGGCGGGTGACTAGCGGTAATGCCTGACTCATAACGCTCCCCTGTTAACCGATAAAACAAAGTGGTCTGACCTGATAACGGTTTTAACTAATATTTTACATTAAGCCAATCGGGGAAGCGAAAAAGTGGGAGCCAAAACACATTGATTAGAAAAGGTAACGCCCCTGCCATGAGGGGCGTCCGGGGAAAGGATTAGCGCAGGCCGAGCTGGAAAATCAGGGTTTCAGCTTCACAGCTGAACACGAAATCGATATCCAGCTTCACGCCACCCTCTACGTCTGTAAAGGTCGGGGTGATTTTGCACGGCTCAGATTCAACGTTACGCGCTCTTTCGCTTAATGCGGCGAGCGTTTCTTCTGCCTCGGCACGGTTCGCAAACACGCGGCTATAGGATGCGGTGCAATCGGTGTTGTCCATAATGGTGCCAACATCCATACAGCAGCAAACCGGGGTTTCATCAGCACTGCATTTACTCATCGTAGATTTCCTCTGTATATGCACTCAAAGTGCCAGACAAACAATGTGCTTATTTTACGCCCAGGGCATGCCAGCCTCCAGTCGTTAATGGCGACAAACGGGATAAGTGACCGAAATCACACTTAAAAATGATCCAAAACAAAAACCGCCCACTTTGGGTATCAGCTGCCCCAGCAAAATTGCCAACTGGATCGCGTTTCTTAGATCACAATTGAAAAAACTTATAAACAAACTTGCAACATATCATCTGGTCAGACCTATACTCAGCGCACTGGTCTGATTTCTCTGTTGTAAAGCAGACCCTACACTTCGCGCTCCTGTTACAGCATGTAACATTGTTTAAATAAAAAATAACTCTATGAGGTTATGGGCATGAGCCAGAAAACCCGCCTTACCCAATCTGCCCTTGCAGTGGCTGTAGCAATGGTTTCAACCCAGGCCTGGTCAGCAGGCTTTCAGCTTAACGAATTCTCTTCATCGGGCCTTGGTCGCGCCTATTCAGGTGAAGGCGCTATTGCTGATGATGCGGGCAACGCCAGCCGTAACCCGGCGTTAATTATGATGTTCGACCGTCCAACCTTCTCGGGCGGCGCCATTTTCGTCGATCCTGATGTCAACGTCACCGGCAGTTCAGTTATCGGTAATGATGCCAGCCAGGACAATATCGCGCCAACCGCATGGGTGCCGAATCTGCACTTCGTGGCGCCGATTAACGACCAGTTCGGTTGGGGGGCCTCCCTCACGTCGAACTATGGTTTAGCCACCGAGTTCAACAACGATTTTGCCGCAGGCTCGATGGGCGGTACGACCGATCTCGAAACGCTCAACCTGAATTTGAGCGGCGCATATCGCCTCAATGATCACTGGAGTTTTGGTTTGGGCTTTGACGCCGTTTACGCGCGGGCGAAATTAGAGCGCTATGCGGGCGATTTACCGGATATCATCGGCGCTCAGCTACCGGGAATGGTGAAAGCAGGCAAACTCTCCCCGGCTCAGGCGGCGGCAATTGGTCAACAGGCCGGCGGTATCAGCCGCGACACCCAAATTGCTCGTCTGAAGGGTGATGAATGGGGCTTCGGCTGGAATGCCGGTATTTTATATGAAGTCGATAAAAACAACCGCTACGGTTTGACCTATCGCTCTGAAATTAAAGTTGATTTTGATGGGGATTATAAGAGCAGCCTGCCGTCTTCCCTCAACCCCATCAACTCTGCTCTGGGCCTGGGCCTGCCGTATGGCACCGGCGGCTCCACGATTGGCGGTTCTCTGACGTTGAATCTGCCAGAAATGTGGGAAATTTCAGGGTATAACCGCGTGGCGCCAAAATGGGCCGTTCACTACAGTCTGGCTTACACCAGCTGGAGCCAGTTCCAGGAGCTGAAAGCAACCAAAACCAGCGGTGGCGAAACACTGTTCTATAAAGACGAAGGTTTTAAAGATTCCTACCGTATCGCGCTGGGTACCACCTATTATCATGACGATAACTGGACCTTCCGTACCGGTATCGCCTTTGATGATAGCCCGGTACCGGCTTCCAATCGCTCTATCTCTATTCCGGACCAGGATCGCCTGTGGCTCAGCGCCGGTACGACTTACGCCTTTAATAAAGATGCCTCAGTCGACGTCGGTGTGTCCTATATGCACGGTCAGCACGTTGAATTTACAGAAGGGCCATATACCTTTAAATCAGAAGGTAAAGCCTGGCTCTACGGCGCGAACTTCAACTACCGTTTCTGATCCTCAGCAGCAACAAAAAAGGGTGAACATCATGTTCACCCTTTTTACTTTCAACCCGTCGGTTACTGTGAATCGATATCTTTAAGATCGCCCTCAATCGCCTGGGCGTTGGGGTTCTCATTCGGAGAAAGTTTACCGCCGTTGGCGATAAAGTCGTGACGCTGGAAGTAGGCTTCACGCATTAAGATATACGGATCGGAGGACTGACGAAGCAAGCCGTCTGAATCCAGCAGCTGCGCGCGCGTTTCAACGCCCTCAACCATCCATTTACCGATAGACATCGGCCATGTCAGCCAGGAAAGAACCGGATACAAGTCATCCGCCATATCCCCCCCCTCATCACGCAGGGTGAAGCTGCCGTAGAAAGGCAGTTGCACATATGGACCATAACCGACGCCATAGTGACCCAGCGTGCTACCGAAGCGCGCAGGCTCAACGCGCTGCAGTTTCGGATTCGCCATCCCGGCCACATCAACCAGGCCCCCCATCCCAAGGATGGTGTTCAGGAAGAAACGCGTAAAGTGCACCATTCCTTTATAGGGATCGCCTTTCAGGAAGGAGTTCACCATTACCGCCGGCTCTTCAAGGTTGCTGGTAAAATTACTCAGACCATTACGCGCAGGCTGCGGAACATAATCACGCCACGCCACCGCGACCGGGCGAAGGACATAGGGATCGACAACATTAAAGTTGAAGTTGAACATGGTACGGTTAAAGCCTTCAAGCGGATCTGAACGCCCCTGCGGTTGATCGCCAGAACTAGAACTGGCGCATCCCACCAGCAATGTGGCGCCAAGCGCAAGCGCCGACAGGCGAAAATTCATAGGTGTCTCCCTGTTAATTTTAGCTATCGCTGGGGGTTATCGGGGGACAGCTGCCTCCATTAAGATATCGCCCGTAAGCATGTGCCTGCTTTCAGCATAGCCTTTTTTAGCATCATTGTTGATGTCCCGATTCTATACACATTTTGCAATTTCCGTATTGCTAATCTTGTCATTGTGAAGAATTTAGGAGCTTATCCGACCCGAACAGCCGAAACCGCTCTACGATTATAATAAAGACCCATCGTTGAGGAAAAGTGATGAAACCGCAAACTCACCATGATAGTGAAGATGTTGAGGTAGAAAGTGATGAAAAACAGAATGGTGAAGAAATTGAGGTGGATGAAGAACGGCTGCCTTCACAGGCAATGGCTACCCATGAAGTGATTCGCCAGGAAGGTGAGAAAGAGCTTGAGCGCGATGCTATGGCGCTACTATGGTCAGCGATTGCCGCCGGACTTTCAATGGGGGCTTCGCTGGTCGCCAAAGGTATCTTCCATGTCCATCTTAGCGAACTTCCCGGTGGTTTTTTGCTGGAAAATCTCGGCTACACCTTTGGTTTTGTAATCGTCATACTCGCTCGCCAACAACTGTTTACCGAGAACACCGTGACCGCCGTCCTGCCGATTATGCATAAGCCCACGCTCGGCAATATCGGCCTGCTGTTGCGTCTATGGGGAGTCGTACTGGCGGGTAACTTAATCGGAACCGCTATCGCCGCATGGGCTTTCGATGTGATGCCTGTTTTTGATGAGCCCACTCGCGAGGCTTTTCTCAAAATTAGCCTGAAGGTGATGCAAAATCCGCCGCTGGAGATGTTTGCCAATGCGATTATCTCCGGATGGCTGGTCGCGACCATGGTATGGATGTTTCCTGCCGCGGGTTCCGCAAAGATTATCGTCATCATCCTGATGACGTGGCTTATCGCCCTGGCAGACACCACTCATATCGTGGTTGGCAGCGTCGAAATTTTCTATCTGGTGTTCAACGGAGCGCTGCCGTGGCAGGAATTTATCTGGCCTTTCGCTCTGCCAACGCTTGCCGGCAACATATGCGGCGGGACCTTTATTTTCGCTTTATTAAGCCATGCGCAAATCCGCAATGACATGAGCCATGAGAAGAAAGCCCGTGCCGCTGAAGAGAGAAATAAACGCTAAGTGGCTATAGATTAAGCAGTTGGCCCGCACAAGCTTAACGCGCGCCGAAAATAACGCTATAATGCGGCGCGTCGTCCCCTTAGTTAAATGGATATGGCGCTAAAATAACATAACTATTTGTTTAAAAACAAAAATAAACCAACATTTAGATAAAAAATGTACTCATATATGTACACAATATTTCTTATAAAACCGGACATTCGTCGTCATTTGAGAGTGCATTATTGATGACGAACGTCACAACCCCCATTATAACAACATCATCTAACGCCTCGCCTTCGATCGCCTCACCATCCCGCGTAATGAATGCTTGACCCATTATTTTTGCAAAGTCGGTCTGGCCGATATAGTGAATCAAAACCGTGTCCTGCTGCTTTGGTTTAACAGAGATATCAACGACAGCATAACCTGATGCGGTTTGTACGATTCGTGTATTAGGACCGGTTCCACAAAGCTTATCTGCTGTCAGTCGCCCTTCGGTATAGTCTGCTGCTGGCGATGGAAAACCCACGATTACAGCCCTCCATTCGGGTTATAAAGCTGGAACGTTCGTTCGTCCCCCTCTTGCGTGGAGACATCACGGAACGTCGTAACATAATGCTCTATCCATTGGTTTGCTTGGCGCGGTGACCATATCCAGTTAACTTTTGCGAGTTCCAAGATAAACCTGGATGTTGTCACTGTGCGGCGGCCATTTGGCTCAATGACAATTGCCTGACGCCAGGCCATTTCGATATCTGAGTTTCGCGGCATAATTTCACCTCACATAAATACTGTTTTTATATACAGTAGTTATATTCATTAATCTGATCAATAGAGATTACAGCTATCAATCAGGCACACCGACGCAAAATAATGATTATTCAGCAGCTGGCAGGTACTTATAGATCGTCTTCACGTCTACCCCGATCACTCCCGCCACCTGCTGACGGGTAGCACCTGCATCCAACATCCGGCGGCAGCGTTCCACTACTTCTTCGGTCATTACCCGGCGGCGGCCACCGATGCGCCCCTGCTCCCTTGCCGCTGCTAAACCGGCGCGTGTACGCTCGACGATCAGCTCTCTTTCCATTTCCGCCAGAGCGCTCATTACATGGAAGAAAAAGCGTCCTGCTGGCGTACTGGTATCTATGCTGTCCGTCAGGCTGCGGAAATTCACCCCGCGCGCCTGCAGCTCCGACACGAGTGTAATCAGATCACGTACGCTTCTCCCGAGTCTGTCCAGCTTCCAGACCACCAGCACATCACCCGGGCGCAGCCGCCGTAAGGCGCGCTTTAACCCTGGCCTCCGGGCATTTTTCCCGCTGGCCATATCCTCAAAAACCAGCTCACATTCTGCGCGGATCAGCGCGTTTTTCTGTAAATCGAGGTTTTGATCCCCGGTTGATACCCTCGCATAGCCAATCAGCACTATCTAACTCCTTGAAATAGCTGATTGTAAAAAGCCACGGCCATTCGCTCAAACCCTCGTTTGGGCGAACGCCTTTTTTGGAGCAAAAAACATGGCCTTTAACCCGGAGCTGGGGAGCACGTCTCCCGCAGTGCTGCTCGATAACGCCGAGCGCCTGGATAAGCTGGTGAATGGTGATGCGCCGACCGAACCGGACCGCGCTGGCGTTGATCTTGATACCTGGCGCGGAATGATGGCGAAGAACGCTGAAGCCATAAGCGCGCTCATGGAAAACGGCGGCGTTGCGGTGTATGTCACCGAATCGGTTTTGAGAGCTTCCGTACCTTCAGATCAGCATAATCTGGCTATCGATCAGTCAACCGGGAATTATTATTCGTGGGATAAAACGGCAGTTGCACTGCAGCAAGAAACCACATCCCTGCTGGCGAGAATGACAACGCAGCCAACTGAGATTCAGAAGGCAGCGGTTAACCGTCTGTATTATGACCTTAAGCAGTCTGGAATTTTGGCAAAGCTCGACGGCCTCTGGCTCGGCATTAATACCAGTCGGGCTGATGCGCGTCTGAATATCGTCAACGGCGCCCTGCCACTCACCGAAAATGGCACCATTAATTTCAATACGTCATCCGGCTGGACCTTTTTTGGCGACAGCTGGCTTGATACTGGTTTCAATCCATCTACCGCAGGTGGTCATTATTCGAAAGACAGCGCTTCGTTTGGTGTGATGGTTGCGGGCGCGACTAACCAGGGCGTTTTCATGGGCGCTTACGACGGTGCGAATGGACTCACCATGTCCAGGACTGAGAACACCCTGAATGCCCGGATAAATAATAACGAGTTACTGACGGGGTTAATTTCACCGACAGGAACAACCCTGTTCTCGGCAACACGCCTGAGTAGCGTAACCTCGACGCTCTACTCTGGAAGTAAAGTTGTCGCTGTAAGCAATGCGCCGTCGCTGTCTGTAATCAATGCGTCGGTGAATATTGGACGTGCCAGGGCTGCATCTGGCTGGTATGCCAGCGCCAATATTTGCGCTGCGTTTATTGCTTCAGGACTGACCGAAACCGAAATGTTTGCTCTGAACGATGCCGTTCAGCGCTACATATCTGGATTCCGGTCTGCAACGCTGCCTGCAGGCGCCTGGGTTCAGATTCCTTATTCACTGATTAAACCTGCTGATGTGACGGCGATTTCTTCTGATGTGGTGGACAGAAAAACTACGCTGCTCGCTAACGCTCTGGTTTCCTGTGATACCTACAGCGACATAATGAAATTGTCTGTCAGCTCGCTGGATGTACGGGCTGTCGATGAATCCACGGGCGTGGTGTATGAGCCCTCCATTATCCCGGATACCACGCTTGCTGAGACGACGGCGCTGGTTGCCAGAATGGCGGTCAAACCCGGTACCGTTCAGCAGATGGCAATCAATCAGCTGATATGTTTGCTGAAAAATGAAGGGGTATGGGGGGCGCTTGACGGGCTCTGGCTGGGAATCAGTACCAGCTACGCGGATTCACTGCTGAATATTGTTAAGGATGCTTTTAACCTGAGCACTGATGCGCCGCCTGCCTGGAGTCAGTCCGGGGGCTGGACGTTCTCCCGCTCGGGATTGACTTACCTCGATACAGGATATAACCCTTCACTGGCCGCCGGAAAACTGGCTCTTGAAGATGCGTCCTTTGGCGCTTTGCTCTTTCCGCCGTCAACGATGGTGGCGACCGGCCATATTATGGGGGCCTTTAACGGGGCTGAGGGGATCAGCCTTGCCCCGCGGCCTTCGTCGGCATCGAGCAGTCCTATGGGAGTCAGGTTAAACCAGGCCAATGCCTTTATTGTCGGTGATTACGCTGTCGCCAATGCTGTATACGGGGTTTCTCGTCTCAATGGTGAGCTTGCCGTATATCGTGAAGGCCTCCTCCTGGGGTCAACGATGCAAGCTGCGACGGTCATGGCAAATACGAATGTGCTGCTTGGATGTTCTCAAAAGTCATCCGGGTACCATATGTTTGACGGCGCGCTCGCCGCCGCCTGGGTGGGTGCCTCCCTTACAGCGAAACAGATGTTGGTTCTGACTAATGCCATCAGACGGTATAACGATGTCTTCCGCAATCGTCTGTCTGCTTTCTCCGCGTGGTGGTCAGCGACTGAGCGCCGGATGTATTCTCACGACGATATCATCGCTATCGCTGGTAGCGCGTCAAGTTCATCGTCACTTGAACCGCCAGTATCTGATGCAACTATCACTGCAGATATTGCTCTTTCTCTGAGTGAACGTGGGCAAACTTATCGCGGGGGATACATTGAGATTCAGCCAGATTCATTCATCGGCGGTACTGAGCCCGCCACAGACAGCACAACCGCGTTGTGGGGATTTCCGCAATCCCTGACGCTCTCCGAGCAGAGCCGCCTGCGCAGCATGATGTTTCCGGGTGACGGATACGGTATTTACTATATTCGTCTGCCGCTGGGATTTGCCTATCGCGGTTTTCGCAATATCGATTCGGCGACAGGCCTGGCTAAAAATATCGGTGAACGTTATTCGGGGCAAAATGCCGCGCTGAAACGTCTGATGGTGAATATTGTTGAGGCGGGTGGAGGTCTGGCACCGGAATACTGGTGTCCGGCGCCTTACTGGATGACGAACGGCAAATATGCCGGTACACCGTCAGCCTATAACCAGCCGTGGGCTGGCGGAACATATCCGCGCAGCACAACACTGGACAGTATCAAGGGCAGCGATCCGACTCAGTACGCAGTACAAATTGAAGCTATGGCCAGCGCGATGCTCGACGATTTTGAATACCTGCATCAGAACGTTGGTCCGATCCGCATGTGGGGTTTGCAGAACGAGCCGCAGTACGGGCACGAACTGTATGGGGTGTGCAAATACACGGACCGCGTGTACAGCGACCTGCTGGCGGAGTTGCAACCGAAAATCGCAGCCAGCGCTATTTTGTCGGAATGGGAAGGCCAGGCAAATACGCCGCTGTTACATGTTTCATCTGATAATGACTGGCATATCGGGCAGACCTATATCAATGCTCACCCTGCAACAATCTGGGGATACAGCCATCACAATATCACCGCCATTGCCACGGATGCCGACTGGCTTAAATCTTCCGCATTCCTGACCCTGAAGGGCACAAAGACCAACGTTTTTGTGAATGAAACGGAGTATATGTACCCGGAAAACAGCAGTAATGCATGGAAATGTGCGAACAACATGTTGCGGGACCTCCACAACCTGACGTTCGGCGGCGCGGAAGTGGTTATGCCCATTATCCACGTCTGCAAACAACTGGGTGAAAGCAGCAGCTATACGTCGAATACAGACGGATACGCTATTATGCGCTGCAACCTTCCTCAGCAGTATGGCGTTTCTCCTGGCGCGTCAGGCAATGAGGATTTTATCGGTTACGGTAGTTTTGGTGAAAACTCATGGAACTACAACGCGTACCGGCTCACCGGGGATAATCTGCCTGTGGGAGCAATTCGTGTGGGTGGTCAACCGACGATATCGACAGCGGGAATTGGTGTTGCGGTATTCAGGGCGGGAGGAAAACTGAAACTCTTCCTGGTTAACCGTAACAGTGGCGTGGCCGCAGTCACGATATCACTTGGCGTAGCCAAAACTCTGGAGGGACGACACTATGACCTCTCGCATGCCGGAGATGCCTTAACGTCAAGAACCGGAAGTGCGATTACTTTTGTTATTCCAGCGTATAGCGGACAGTGTTGGTCAGAAGTTTAGCAATAGCATGCGGCTGTCAACGTTAAGACAGCCGCAAGTGAACCGAAAGAAAGGGAGCGTTTTTATTCGCGCCCCCTGTCAGAGAAGGACAACATTCGGCGCTGAAAAATGGTCATTTCTGTAACGCCCGGTTGAAGAGTTAAACGCTTCATCAAAAAGCGCCTGGTCAAGCGCATCAACCGTCGCGTAGCTGCGGCCGGATACGGTCAGGTCTTCCATATAGAAGCGATAGAAGATGAAGGACGGGTGTCCTGAAACCGTGCTGTTGCCGTTTGCCGGACGCGCAAACTCTGTGACATATCCGTAGAACGAAGATATTGACGAGGGCGCAGTGCCATTCCACCCTGACCCGGCGGCATTGTAGATGCCCTGCCAGTCCTCCACCTGGTCACTTTCCGCCCCCGTTCCCCGATACCCCGTCCGGTTGGCCATGTTGATACCATTTTTGCTGAACACTGCCAGATTATTCACATCCGGTGACGGGTACGCCGCCAGTGAGAGAAATGCAGGGTTGCGGTCTGCAACAGGGTCCAGCCCTTTTATGCTGCGCGTCTGACGCTTCCAGACAGAAATAAAGTATGTATGCCCCGGATTATTCACCACGTACTGTTTTGCGGCATTGGGCAGGGAAATAGCGTACCCCTCGCCTGAATTGATGGTTTGTGTCTGGCTGACAATGCCGTGCAGACCACCGCGGGTCGTTCTCTCAAACCGCGCTTTGGTGGTGAAAAGATTGGCGGATTTGGAAACCGGCCCCCGGTAAGCGTCTTCATTGCTGGCCGTAATCAGTACGCCGATAAAATCCCGGGCCAGGTTATCGATGTAACCGCCGTCAGCCGGAACGCCCTCTGCCCAGTCTCCCGTCGGGTTTGCCGTGTCAAAGAGCACCAGTGAACCACCCGTCAGTATCTTGTCGTAAACCTTAATGACAGGTGCGGTGGTGTCCGTAATTTCTGCGTCGGAACGAATCATTAATCCCATGTGTTACCTCAAATCCAGTCAATAGTCAGTTTTACGTAATGAACCCGGCGCGTGAATCCCCCGGCAGCGTTGATGAACTTCAGGCGCGGACGGACAGCGGCGGCTTTCGTGAATTCAGATACCGACAGCGCCCGGACGGCAGAAATCTGGTCTCCGTCACCAATGGACAGCGCGAGCTGCCGGGTGTCGAATCTGACGCAGGGATTAAACCGTTTGGTTGCACTGTTCAGCTCGTAGTACCCGTTCTGGCTGTTCAGCGCCCCGGACACCAGGCCGGACATCAGCATATAGTTGTCACCGCTGCGCTGACGGGCCAGCACCCCATCGGATGCCGAGAAAAAACCGGCCTGAACTTCCACATTGCCGCCTGCTGCGCCGGTGCAGATAAATTCCAGGCTGATACCGCGCACGGTATTAAGGTCAATTTCCGGCCCGTTAAGGTCAATCACGCCGCTGCTGTCCGGGGAAAGCGTCATCCCTCCCACCGAGCCTATGGCATTCTGGGTGAAAGATGCCCCGGCATTCAGGGACAGCCAGTAAGGCAGACCGTTATCAAGATTATCCTCGTATATCTTGCGGGTGCCGCCCGCCGGCCACAGCTTTCCGTCAAAACCTGAATAAATCACAGTGTCACCTCCACCAGGCCAAACCCGCCCTGTCCGGTATTCGCCCGGTACACGCCATACATTTTCCCTTTCCACGTCAGAAAGTTGCCAAAATAATCAATCACTCCGTTTTCCCATGCCTGCTCTGCGGGGGTGATATCCACCACGTTAGCGGAAAGATTACGCAGGTCTTCACGCAGCGGCGCGGCACAAATCCTGTGCGCGTTGCTGCCACCGCCTGCGGTAGACGGGCCGACGAGACCTATCCACCACGGATAGCCGTTCCAGTTAATGACATCCCCGACAAAGATTTTCGGGAACCAGCCATTCTCGTACTGCGGCAGATTCATGCATTTATCCGGCATCTTGCCGATAAGTCTCGGGTCGGGAGTCCAGGCGCCGAAATCACTTCCCCGCCATATGGCGTAGCGCCCCCTGTCAGTTCCACCGTAAAGGGAATACCCGTACATCGAACCGGCAAAACGAAACGGTTTGAAATAACCGGTATGCCCGTCACCGGGCTGGCCGGTACTCATCATCTGCGTGGCTATTCCCTGACGCACCCAGTTATAACCATTCGTGGACGTCGCCCACAGGGTGGACTGCTGGCCAGTACCGACGCCAGCCTGCTGGTAATACATCACCATACGGTTATTTTTCTCATCCCATACAACCGAGGGCGTCTCGGACTGTTCGCCGGAAACATCATCCCGGTATACGCGCCCGTGCTGCGTCCATGGCCCGCTGATATCGTCAGCTGAAGCCAGATAAATGCCGGAATCCGCGTGGTTAGCGGCATGGTCAGTGGAGTAGTAAAGGTAAATTTTGTTCACGCCGATAACAGTCGCATCGAACAGCCAGGGCCAGTAAATGCTGATGGCTGCCTGGTCTGACTTTGAAAAGACAGGGGCAGTGAGCGGCTTTGTCAGTGTCGGATATTCACGCTTCGCGCCCTGACGGGCGGTTGAAAGAGCCGTTGCCACCGGGCGCGGCTCACCTGATATCAGCGGAGCCAGCAGGTCAACGAGGGCGTCAATCAGGGACTGCGGCAGATAATCGGCTATTACTCCGCCTATCAGCTCCGCAGATCTTGCTGAGGGCTTTCCTTCCATATCGGCTTCCAGCCATGTTCGGCGACCGGCGCTGTCCGTAATGGCGGCGGAAAGGCCGTAGCGCTCCGAATCAAACAAAATCCCGGTAAGCAGGTCCGGCAGCACTTCACGCAATAACCTCACGCTGTAGGGAGAGGGTCTCCCGCGAAGGTCAGCCTCCAGCCATGTACGCCGTCCGAGAGCATCCGTCAGTGCAATCAGTAAATCATTAGCGGAAGAATCAAAGACTGAACTGGAGAAACCATCAATCTTTCGCTGGACTTCAATCTGTCTGTCACCAATATCGTCTATCTGGAGCATCAGCGATTCACTGACGGCCTCAACAGCGGCCTGAGACGGCATCTTGCGCCCGGTAGCGGTCAGCGTCCCGCCAACGTTCATGACCTCGATAGCGAGCGCGCTATCATCAGGGCTGCGGTAATACGTGGTGCTGCCTTCCGGGATATTGACGATATCGGCCTGGGCCGCCTCAAGCGTCATGTACTGCTTACTCAATGGCACAAGGTTCTGACGAATCTGGTCATTCTTCGCCATCATCTGACGCCAGGTATCCAGCGGTTCCCCGCCGCGATCGTTTACCGTTTCCTCCGGCCCGTTCACTAACCGATCGGCCCGCTTAACGTTATCTAAAAAGATTTCAGGCGTCGTCGTTCCCAAAGGTGGGTTAAGTTCGGCCATGTTTTTTGCTCCAAAAAGAGGCTTCGCGCAAACGAGGGTTTGAGCGAAAAGAGTTAATAAGGGGTTTTTATAGGGTATTAAGCGACGTCGCCGGGGTAGCTGGCGTCATCGTAGGCGTAGAACGATTCAAGATATTCGTTGGCGGTCACCTGGCAGGTGCCGTCAGACTGCGGGGCAATTTCTGCTACCAGCGCATCATAGACATGCCGCGTTGAGCCGCAGAACACCAGCCGGATCGGCTCAATGGTTGCAGACGATAAATTGATTTTCAGCTGGTCATCAAACTCACTCAGATGCGGGACCGACAGTTGATAATCCCCTGCTCTGGTCGCTACCATCAGACCGGAGGCCGAGCCATCCTGGTAACGGATCAGCGCGCGAGGGTTTTCAAAAGACCAGTCCAGCGGCTCCGTAACGGTGAAGGTCGTTGAACCGCCAGCCGTTGTCATCTCCTCAACAAGACATGAAATCGTATTATTCCCCGGTATATCGTCGGTCAGCACAATACGATCGCCAACGTTGTAGCAGAGTGCGTCCAGTTCGGTCGTCGTCTGGAACGTTACCCGCTGCTGCAAGTATTTCATCAGGCGCCGCATCCCAATCTGGTAGGCATGATCCTGACTCAATACCCCATCGAGTTTGTAATCCTCGATTTTCACCGGTGTGGGGTTATCGGGAGTGCGGCATTTAACCGTCTCTTCCGCCCAGGTGGTCCCGTTGACGTAAGTCACGTCAACGCCGTCGTAATCATCGTCAGATGGAGCAGTGAAACCACTCTGCAGCTCTTCGACCATCTCATGCGGGGTGATGACGCCTGTCCAGGGCTTAATCCCTTCCCGGTTTACTGTCGCCAGGCCATCACTCAGCAGAAAACGTGACTTCCCGGCGTTGGCGATCTTTTGCAGCATTTCCAGTGCCGAGATACTGTCGCCAGTAGCGAAATCAAAATACTCTCCCCGCGGTGTCCAGTACGCGGACTCAATGCCGTTAATGGTATCGACATCCATCTCCAGTCCCAGCGAGTTCCCTACATGCATCAGCGCCCCCGAAATGGTTCTGGCCGTTCCGGTTTCATAGGCACGCGTCCCCACGACGTTTACGCGGCGGTCAGACTGCGCCGCCAGTTTACCGCCCGTCTCGACGGTCACCGCCATCAGCGACACTCCGGGATAGGATGAAGGACGCGTCAGCAGGCGCCCGCGCAGTGCCTGCCAGTACATCGAATCCCTGGCATTATTGGAGCCCTGCTCGTTGCGTCGTCGGCAGCGAACCTCTACAAGCCCCGGAGAACCGAGTGTGATCCGCTCAGTAAAGCCCAGACCGTTAACGTTTTTCAGCGCGTACTCGCCCTGTTTACTGACCCACCCTGAGCTGGAGCCGTAAATCCGATACTGAATTTCCCACTCAACATGTCGGAGTCGCTTTTTGCCTTTGTTATCAAAACCGCAAATGCCGCTAGGAAAGGAAAAATTCACCTCGAACATATCCACGGTTTCATTTTCAGGGCAGACCAGAAACGGCCCCAGCCAGCTCAGCGTGTCGTTGAGTCCGGTTGCCTCGTAGTCGATCATCGTCCTGCCGGTGAATCCCGGCCATGACTCATCAATGGCACCGTTTACCAGGCGCGCGACTGTCGCTGTCGTGCCGTCAGCGGACACAATCCGGTACTCATTCCCGCGGTGTGCAAGTGAAAGCCGCTGCACGCCATCCGGCATGCCGGAGAATGCCGTTCCCGTGGCGCTGTTATAGGCAAGCGTCAAATTTGCCGTTACCGCCGGGCTGCCACCGGTTGACGCCGTGCCGGAGGTATAAACCGGAGCATCACCGAAAACGGCAGCAGGCAGCGAAGAGGATGAGACCGCCCCACCCGCGAACGGACTGGCCGCCTCGGTTATGAGTACGGTGCCGCCGTTATCCTGCGCGACCAGGCCGGAGCCAGTGAGTCCCTCGGTGATGGCTGCCAGCAGTCCCGACATCGAGACATAGTTCGCCACCAGCGACACCGTGTAAGCAATCCCCTGCCACGTGATCGTGAACGTGCTGGAGCTGGTCGAAAAGTCGTAGGTGGTAGGGGCTGCGCTGGCCTGAACTTTTGCCGCACTTCCCCCGGTGCCCGGCACCGCAGCCTGGCCAGGGGTATATGACGCGATAAACAAATCGTAATCGACTGAGTTAAACCCCAGTGTCACCGGCATACCAACCACCGGCGCGATCTCCGTCAGCAGCGGACTCGCGATAACGCTGTACCCGGCCGCCGTTGATATCTGGTAGTTGGCGGGAGCCTTTATCTCAACAATCGCGCCTTCTACCCAGCTATCCGGCAGAGAATTGTCGTTCTCGTCGTCATCATCGCCATCATCCGTGTCCAGCCCGGTAAACGTTACGTCTGCTCCGGCCACGGTCATGCTCTCTGCGATGATGTCGTCCGCGTCCGGCGACGTCTGGGCCATATCAAGACCGGTACCGGATGACGTCCCGCCCACCTCGGTAGAGTTGAACCAGTTTTCACTGCGCTCATCGCCGGAAACGTCCGCACCAGGGGGATAATGCGTGCTGCTGAATCCCGGCAGGGTAGATGCAGGCGTACTGCCAACGCGGATATCGCCATTGGTATAATCCAGAGCTCCGACACCAAGGCACAGCAGCATCTGCACCCGCATTTTCGTGGGATCGGCAGCATCGAACCGGGTAACGGGCTGCACAACATAATCAGGATAAATACGCACGCGCCCAAACACTTCACGAATCGCATCACCCAGTTTCGCGCTGTTTGCTTTCGCGGGGTTCAGGTCGAGGCTTCGTCCGGTGGATGACGTGTAGCCACCCGCATCAATATTACCCATCATGAACAGTGAATAAGCCGCAGATGCGACGGCGATACCCACTCCTATCCAGGCAATCGTAGCGGCCTCAAGCCCGAAAGGAACCGGGTACATGCGGACATCGCTTTCCGGCCGGATGATGCGAAACGCCCATTCGCCAGGTGATACCGGCTGACCCTCAAGCTCAATGGCCAGCGGTGGAACATCCCGATCCTCATAGTCTTTGACATTGGCAACCAGCCAGCTGCGAATGCTGGTAACGCCATGCTCATGCGTCTCAAGTGGTTCGCCAGGCAGTCGCGAAGGGTAAAAACGAATGGTCATTGCCAGAACTCCACTTTGACAAATCGCCGCTTAAATCGCGGCAACGGCAGAAAAGTAACGTTCGTGCCTGGGTTACATTCCGCCACATGCAGCAGGCCACCGACACTGACGACGATCCCGACATGGGTGACGGTTGAACCTGAATAGCAGGCCACCCCGGCACCTTCGCAGGGTTCGCAACGTTCCAGAGAAAGCATCATCCGTCGCGCTTCACGGTCGAGCCCGCCGTCGTCTTTGGTCACTCCGGCGAACTCAGGCCAGAGAGGCAGTCCAAGGTCCGCCCGGATTTCGTTCACAATGCCGAAACAGTCGAGCTGCGGATACACTCTGCCGCCCTTCAGCCAGGTGACTGAAAGGTATTTATCAGGGTTAAACATTGGGATTCCTTAGCTGATGTAACGCAGACCGGGGAATAAAGGGAGCGTATAACGGTATCGCGGCCAGGCTGTATCGAGGACATTCATATAGCCCGCGGTGATCTGCACCTCTGTCGCTGTCCAGTAGCCAGATTTGACCTGCAGCGTATACGGTACCGCTGCAGGCGCCGCTAAATCTGTGGAGATATAACTCCGGTAAGTCAGCGACGCCGAAAGGCGGTTCGCCAGCGCATTGCGGATCGCCGTGGACACAACGCCGTCGATATTGCACAGAGCGAATTTCAGGTCCTGCGTTCCGTCCTCGTTACGCGCCGGCAGCGCAATATCCATCGCGCAGGCGGTAAACGTTACGGTCTCGCCGTTCTCCGTTGTGGCGGTGATATCCTCATATCCCTGACACAGATAGTGAACATCTGAACCGATGGTTATCTGCAGCGTTTCAATGATCACTTCTGGCCCGCTACTGGCGTAAAGGCGGTTAATCTGCGTCATGCTTTGGCCACTCCTTATTCAGCGCAATATCAAGGAGAGATTGCCCGGCCAGCCATTCTGGATAATATCCCCAACCGACAGGGGCAAGTGGTCGCTCCCTTAATTCAAGGGTTGCAGAATAACGCCACAGACCTGGTTTAATATAAGATGGTCCTTTATACACCCCATTAAATCGACATTTAAAAAACTTCAGTCCAACTGGAGTTTTACATTTCATGTAAAACCATGCCGCACCATCAGTTAAAACGTCTCTATACCACGCTTCAAATACTTGTGCATGCGCATCACTTTTAAATTGCCATACAACAGTATTATTAGTTGGTACTGATGTATATCTTCTACGCTGCCTGGCAAGCCCCCCCACTCTGTCGGTACGAACCATAGGATCAGTCGATTCAAATCCATAATTATCGTATGTCGGGCCGGGTATATAATCATGTGGATAATAAATATCTGACATTATTTCATACGCCTCCCCGGATAGACGGCTTTAAGTGCACGACCGTAATTTTCACTTGGATTCTGTACCTGAGAAGTAAAGTACTGCTTAAGCCTTTTTTCAGACGCCCGCATTTGCTGGTTAACCATCTGCATGGTGGTATCGTCAGGTTTACCTGTGAAGGTATTATGGAATTCAGCAACAACCGACCCGCTGCTTGCTATTCTTTGCTGGCGAACCTGGTCTAACGTGGCATCCAGTTTTGCAGATGTACCCGCTGTGGTTACGCGTTCACCCTTTTTCAATAACCAGGTTCCCGTTTCCGGGATTTTGTCGATACCATCGTGAGCCATACCAGAAAGGGCTGAAGCTCCGATAGCGGCTACAAGTGGCTCAGTAAATGCTGCAGCTGTGCCAGCAGCGAAGGGGGCCATGGCTGGGCCATAAACAGGAATGGCAGCAGTGGAAGCATATGCCGCTATTTGAGCCTGAAGCGCAGTAGCCTGAGCATTAGCAAACATCGTTGAGCCAGCCTGCATTTGAGTGGTCTTTCCTACCAGGAGCTGAACGCCCTGATAAACCAGCCACTGAGCGGCCAGTTGGGTCAGTGTCTGAATAACTGTTTTGCCAAATCCTTCCACCATATTGCTCAGAGCATCACCAGCATCTTCAGACTGAGTGGCAAGGTCATACAATCCCTGCTGAAGATTACTTGTTACTCCACTAAGCGCAGTATTGGTTGTATCCGCGGCGATCTGATTGTAATTGGTGGCCATGTCAGCATAGTTTTCCCATGACGACTGAACGCCGGCCAACCAGTTATTACGCATTTCATCTTGTGCAGCGTAATATCCCTCAAGAGCATCCAACTCTTTTTTATAACCCTCATCTTCCAGGCTTCCGCCCTGATTTTTCCATCCCTGCCTTAATTGCGCCCTCTCGTTATTACGCTGTGCGTCCCTACCACTTAATCCAGCACTATCTGTCAGAGCAGCGGTTTTTTCCTGCATCTGGGTAACGTACTTCAGTGAATTGTCCTGAAGCTTATTCAGTCTTTCCTGGGCGACAATCTGATCTCCCAGTTTTGCATTGACTTCAGCCTGCGCCAGAACCTTATCCTTACTGGCTAATAAAGACTGCTCATCTTTGCTCAGTGTACGGGTTTTTGATGCTTCTTCGAGAACTGAGAATTTTGACTGAAGTGACCATAGATTTTTACGCTGTTGACTGATGGTATCATTAAGCCCGGTATGCTGTTGCAGCAGTTTAAGCTGGGTCATCAACTGCATAGTTTCAGCATTTGTCTGGTCAGAAGATCGATCGCCTGCTGATACTTTGACACCTTTTGGTTTCGGTGTTTTCTTTAAGGAAGCCTCATATTCTTTTTTAGCTGCTGCCATGTTAATTGCGTAATCAGCCTGGAGAATATGCCCTTCTTTCAACGCTTTATTTAATTCATTCTGTCGGGCGGTATATTTTTCAAGCGCAGTCTGCGATTTAGCGTAATTGGCCTGTGCCTGAGCGGCATATTTCTGTTTATCAGATTCTGCCTCCGCTTCCTTTTCTGCCGCAGCTACGCTGGCTTTAGCAATACCAGCCTGTTGCTGCGCCATATCAAGGGCCAGACGGGCCGACTCCCTGTCATTCCAAAATCGGGCTCTGGCTTCATCATTTACATAGCGGTCATTTTTCCTGAGATTCCATATTTCATCAGCCCGTTTAAAAGCAGCCTCTGCCTTGCTGACCATCTCACCCGCGGTATCTGGCCGCCCGAGATCGAGTGCAGCATCCCACATGGATTTAAAAGCGCGTTTCAACGAATCAGCAGAGCGCTCAATCGTACCCATGTTATCGATCAGGCTCTGAGTCTGGGTGTTAAATCCTTTAGTCGCTGCATCATTAGCCGCCTGAAGTGCAGCGGCTTCATCTCCTGAACGTTGTAGCTGAGCAACGTAATCAATCTGCTCGGCTGTCACGTTATGAAACTGTTGCGCCATCGCAATCAGGCCAGACGTCGGGTCATTGGTCAGTTTCCCGAAAGCTTCCGCTACCTTTTCAACGGGGATACCAGATGCCGTAGAAAATTTTGCAACTGACTGGCTTAGCTCATCAAAACGTGCACCCGCCCCCACGCCAGCATTAATTAATGCTGTCAGAGAATCACTGGTTTTATCAAAAGTAAGGCCTGCTTGCTGTCCCGACCTTGCGAGTACCAGCATTCTGTCGGTAGTCAGTCCGGCCGTGTTGCCTGAAAGCGTCAGTGTCTTATTAAAATCGGAAAGTGTTGACGATCCCTGATAGAAGATATATCCCATTCCGGCACCCGCGGCAGTCAATGCTGCAACGCCTACGGCCAATGGGCTTACAGCACCAAGTAATGCTCGGAATGTTGGGATCAGTCCACCAAATGAGTCTTTAACCTGCCCGCCCTGCTGGAGTAAAATTAGCCACGGGCTCTGCCCACCAGCTAACTGAGTTGCGACATCAGTAAACTGTGCAGGCAGCATGCGCATTGCGTTATTATATTGGCCGATTGAGATACCGGCACGTTTTGCCGCACGCTCCTGCCGCGTAAACGCTGCGGTGACCTGGGCTGTGCTGTCATTAGCGGCCCTACCTAACCCGCTCAGCTGCTTATTCAGATGAGCAACTTCCTCATCAAATTTTGCGCTATCGCCGTCAATTTTAACGACCAGATCACCCACTGGCTGGGACATAGCGAGTTCCTCCAGGAATGCTTTCAGCTATAGACATAAGTTGTTCATCGGAAAGCTCATCGCTCTCTGCCCTGCCTGTTGCAAGCAAACTAAAATCGAGGGCAGAAATTCCGTGTTTATCCGGATCGGTGAAGAGACTGACTGCGAGATAACTAAGGTTGGCGAAATGAGAATCCAGAAGGTCGTCACTAAAACAATGATCCTGGTAATACTCAATCCATTCAAACCATTCCGAGGAAGACATTTCCGAAAGCATTGCGCGCCAGTCTGGTCGTCCAAACTCCCTGGCTAATCGCATAGCAAAGCGACGTGAGCGGGTCAGGACTTTTCCAAATCCAGCGACTCCTCTTCTTCAGTTTCCTCGGAGGTGTTATTAACTGGGGGGATCATCCCTGAAAGCATACGCACAAGTAATGCTGCACTACCCAATAGCCCCGGTGGGTATTTCCGCATTATCTCCGGGAAAATATCTTTCCCGTCGCGTTCCTCTCCATCCGCTTCACTTAAAGATAAAGCGACAATCATTGCCTGATCACGCGTAGTCAGCAAAGTAGCTATTTTAAAATTCTCATCCGGCGACAACCCCTCTGTAGGTAATGATTTTCTTTCTTCAACCATGAACTCAATATATTTCATTCGGCTGTAAGCAGATAATTCAAACAGGATGATATTTGCGCCTTCAGGATTTAAAGTATCTTTCTTGAGATAGTTCATTAATTAGCTCCGGCGCGGTGCCGTGACACCGCTGTCGAAAATATATTAAGGAGTGGTAGAAGCGTTATCTTCTGCCAAAGATGGTTTGCCTTTATTGGTAATTTGCGCACTACGGGTAATTACTTCATTTCGCGCGATTGTTTTACCCAAGCTATTTACCCAACCGGTAAAAATATCTACTGCTCCGTTTGGATATTTAATCTTGTAGGCTTTTTCATCACCACTCATAAACCAGTCAACAAGGTCCTGCTGACCAGATTCACCTGGTTTCCATGCAAGAGTAACGCTCGATTGCCCGGCTGACTTAACCCCCTGGGCCGTGGAATCCCAGTCAGGTGCCTCATCATCAATATAGGAATCATCATACGACTCCGCAGTCAGCTCACCAGGCGTAATCTCCTTAATTTTTGCCGTACGAGTCCAGCCAACGTCACTCAGCGGATCATCGTAGGGATCACCTGTTCCGGTGTAAATCCAAAACGTCGTCCCGGCCCCTTTGGTCGGTGTAGTCGGTGTTGGTGTTGGCATAAGCTCCTCACATAATATAAGTCAGGGAATACTGGAGATCGGCGGAGCCCCATGTAGTGGCCTCATCGTCACGTTGATAGTCGTAGCCGGCAACGCTGATGGTTTCGACGATACTGGCAAGCTCAGGAACGTCAGCCATCGCCGGATAGATGCGGGTTTCCATCCATTTATCCAGCTCGCTATCGGTCGCGTTTGCTTTGAGGAATACTTCAATGTGAAGGACTGCCTCCCACTCTTCCTCGTCAATGCTGCTACCCGTAGCCTTCGCATCAGTAAGATAAACTGCGACCGCGGGCAACTCTTCTGGAGCCAGGAATGCTGGCCGGCCGTCATACCAGAAAGTTTTACCGGGGTTGATTAACTTCAGTTTGTCCAGAACGGCTTTTCTGATTTGCGGGTGGATCATTTTGTCACCAGCCTTATCTGATTTTTAAGAGCCGCCATAAGTTCTTTTGGCATATCAGATGCCATGAGTTTCGGTAGTTCTTCTCTGAATGCCGTTGTCAGAGGTGTAACCAATGGTACTTTCACAACCTCGACCGGATAACGGGATTTTCCGGTGCGCCGGAGAACGTGCCAGCGCCCGTTGTTAAGTTGCTGTACGAAAGCCCCAGGGAAGCTGAAATTCCCAACTTTCAGAACGCTACCTGAACTACCGTTATCACGCTTACGTCGTGAAAGCTGAACCCGTACTGGCCCCAACTTTATCGCCGGGAGGTTGCCGCGATTTACCCGGATGGTTGCCATTGGCTTTTTAGGACTCGCCCGCTTGAGCCTGGACCGTTGCATAACCAGCTTCCGCTTAACCCTGGTTTCTTTCGCCACGCGGGTTGAACTTCGGCTTATTGCCCTTCCAGCCACCCGGTTAATGGATTGGGATGTCGCCCGAGGAATGGCATTTTTACTGATATTGCTCAGGTTCTGCTTGAGCTCTTCCAGGCCTTTAATCGTCACCTATGACCTCCTCAATCCAGATTTGCGGCTTACCATTAAAGAGGAGCCAGCGGGTAACGGTGTAAACCTGACCTTTATAAATAACCTCATCTCCCCGCGCCGGCTGATAGCCGGCGCTGAAGATAACCAGGTTAATCCCATCACCCGCGACTGGCCCTAGCTCAGGGAGCAAGTGACTTTCAACAGCAATATGCTCATCGCCATTAATAGTCGCCGTTCTGCCCAGCCTTTTCGCCGTCAACGCATCCATTCTTTCAGTCATCTTGTCAAAGGCATTAGCCATTGATTTTGACTTCCAGGACGGTAACACCTGCAGCAGCATCCTCCCAGGCAGTCCCGGCCAATACCGCATCGGCGTCATCCAGCTGAACATTTCCAGCTTTGAGATATACCTTTTCCCCGGCGGTCACGGCATCAGCGGGCAGCTTAGATAAAAGAAAGACACCTTCAGCGAAACCATCGCCTACACCCCCCGGCTGAATATCGGTAATTGCAACTGCAATGATCCCGCCCAAAGCGACCGGTGTGCCGCTGAGAATCTCTTCTGCACCAGCGTTTTTAAGAGGGATGGTTTTGCCGTCTTGCACATAATTTTTAGCCATAACGTCTCCTGTCAGCCCCGCAGGGCTGATTTCAGGTATAAAAAAAGCCCTTCCGGGCGTCGATTTTCAGAACCGTAATGATTACTGGCCGCTGGATTTAACCAGACCGCGGTAATCAAGCGGTGCCACACCAGCATCGATACGAACTTTTGTAGCGATACCGTCAGTGGTAAACCCTTCCTGCTGATCAATGTAAGGAGTGTCAACACCATTCAGATACGCAACTTCGATGGTGTCCGTCCCTTTTGCCGCCATCAGATACCAGGCTTTTGCGTCAGCTTCGTCAAGACGGGCCTCTGCAATCACATCTGCAAAATTCTGGATCGGGTTAATAATCCCGGCGTTGATATCCGCCCCTTTTACGCTCGCTGATTTAATCGTCTGGTTAGCCAGCGTCTCCAGCGCGACCGGCACCAGCATAAATGCCGGGCGGATATTCAGAGATCGTTCACCTTCTTTCTGCAGACGCATCAGTTTACGCGCATCGTCCAGGCTGCTGACGGAAATAGCGCCGGTGGATAGATTCTTGTGGTCTGCGTGGAATAACGCCTTACCATCAGAGAGTTTTGGGTTTTTGGTCAGGATGGCGTAAACCAGGTCGCCGATAGTCGCCTTAGCGGCACGGCCCATTTTCATCGGAACATCAGTGAGCTGGTTCAGATCATCGTTGATAATTGCCTGGCGGGTGATGGAGAAAATCTCCCCGTAGGTGGCGAGCGCGATGGTTTCGCCTTTATCGCCGGTTGTCACATACTTATATTCAGCACCTTCGCGAACCTGCCGCAGAGACGGGAATCCGCCCATCCCCACACGATGCGCTGTCTTAAAGTCCGATAGCTGACCTTTCTTTGTCCACTGCTCGAAGGTTTCTGCAGCTTCGTCCCAGCCCTGCAAAATCGCTTTGTTGGCGACGTCAAGCAGGATGTTGCCAAAATCTGAGGTGCTGTGCGTCAGCGCAAGCCCTACCATCTGCATCGGGTTATAGCTTGATACGCCAATTCCCCGCTCAGTCAGGGCCATGCGGGCATATTCACGCAAAGTCATGCCGTTGTAGACATTGTCACGTTCCTGATCTTCAAATCCGGCACGCGCCATCAATGCCTGGCGAATACCATCGGCGACAAAGTTGCCGTTACCTGCATGGATATGCGCTGGCGTAGTTTTTGCCGATGGCGAAGCATCTTTCCCCAGTAACGCCAGCAGTTTGTCTTTGGCCTGATCAACCGTGCAATCCATATCGGCTACACACTGCGCCTGCAGTTCGGCGTGTTTACCACCAAACATCGCAAAGAGGTTGTTAATACCATTAACGCGCTCTTTTTGCTCAGCGATTACTTGAGCACGAATGGTGTTTTCGTCAATTACGGAAGGTTTGCTCACCACCGGCTGCTGAGGATCGCGCTGGGTGGTAGCTCGCGGTGGCGTTAACATGTTGCGAATACTTTTTGGCATCTTTTCGAAGTCCTCAATACGTTTAGACTGGATACAGGCCATAGCCTGAAGAGAGGGGGTGACCTGGTCGGCAAAGCCCATCGCGACGCATTCTTTGCCGTCCATCCAGGTTTCATCTTCCAGCATCGTCGCTATTTCATCGGGGCTCTTTCCCGTTTTCTCTGCATAAGCGGGGATCAGAACAGACTCAACCTTATCCAGAAGCTCTGCGTAGTCACGCATATCGTTGGCATCACCACCAGCAAAACCCCAGGGCTTATGGATCATCATCATGGTGTTTTCCGGCATGATGACCGGATTACCCACCATAGCAATGACCGAGGCCATAGACGCGGCAAGACCGTCGATATGAACGGTTATTGCCGCACCATGATGTTTAAGAGCATTAAAAATGGCGATGCCATCAAAGACATCGCCACCGGGGGAGTTAATGTGAAGGTTAATGTGACTGATATCACCCAACGCTTTCAGGTCGTTAACAAACTGTCGGGCAGTAACGCCCCAGTAGCCGATCTCATCGTAAATGTAGATTTCTGCCTGATTGTCGGCGCTGGCCTGCATACGAAACCACGAATTACTTCTTGCGCTGGCTTTCGGACGACGGAGCGTCCGGTTCTTTAACTTCGGCACTGGTGCCTCCTTTATCGTTTGCAGGATCGGTGTCATATACCAGTCCCAGTTCGCGGTTATCATCGACTTCGGCCTTACGGCGCCGTTTCACGTCATCTGGGTTGCGCCCGCTGGCACGCACCCAGTCAGATTCCGTCGCAGCCCCACCCCTAATTTGCGCCTTCCAGGCATTAGCCTCTTTAACTGGGTCGATCCACGGCATGACCGGACCGGAATAAACTGCAGTGTAAAGCGACGCCATATCCAGCCCACGTGGTAGCTGAATTTCGCCAGAAGCCACCGCCATTTTTAACCAGTTTCGGTACATTGGCCGGGTGATTGCGCCGATGAACCAGTCCTGAAGGATCAGATAACCATCTGTTGATTCAACCAACTCCTGGCGCTGAGCACTGTATGTTCCATCGTAGTTTCTGGCTGTACTGGAGAAGCTGAGACGAGCACCGGCAGCGACAGCGCGCAATTGTCCATTTCGGAATGGTTCAAGGTTAGGGTTTGGCCTGTCGGACTTGATCATCCCGATGTCTTCACCGGGCAGCAGATCATCATAGATAATGCCCGGTTCAATCATCACTTCGCGATTGTCTTTACTTGCGTCACTATCAAGGCTTTGCCCGTCCCCTTTTTTAATGTACATCCCCAGTGCAGCTGCAATGCGGGCTGCCGTCAACTCAGCATCCTCATATTCTTTCAGTGCACTGAGACGCATGAGTACACCAGAAAGAAGTGAGGTTCCTCGGGTCTGATGAAGCCGACGGGTAAATTTCAGATGCAGCATATTCCCGGCATCTATATCTTTCGTATCCATTTGACGGCCAGTAACGGGTAGGCTTTTATAGACTAAGTATTTTTTCGGACGCCCCCAGTTATCTACATAAACTCCCTGACAAAGTTGCTTGGACTCATCATTAGTCATCGGCACAAAATCAGCTTCCAACGCTTCAAGCCAGAAAGGAATGCCAGCTACAGGTTCAAGCCCCTGAGCAGAGCCATTTACCATCTGTGCGAAAATCTCCCCGTCTCTGAGCCAGCTTCGGAGCATCAGTCGCTCAAGCATCGGGCGAGTAAACTGCCCCGTGACCTCAGGACTAACAGACCATTCAGCCCACTTAGTTCTGATTTGTTCAGCCAGCTTTTTCGCTATTTTCCCGTTATTAAGTACCGGGTGGGGCTCAACAATAATTCCTTTTGCACCGACCACCCGTTCTTCAAGCTTATCGAATACGCCGATAACGAGATCGTGGTTGTTGTCCAGCCAGCGCGCTTGCTCGCGGAGAGATACAGCCCCCATTTGGCTAAGCTGGTTAGCTGAACGGTTTTCCCTGCGGGCCTTATGCGTACGAGTGGGCTTAACCGCTTCATAAGCCTGAATCATTGCTCTCGAACGTAACCGCGCAGCTTTCCACCCAGGGGAAAAAACGCCAATTGCATCATCTAACAGGCTCATGGAAACCTCGCGAGTTTATAACCGGGTCGTCCGCTACTTTGAGCCAGCAGAGATGCAAGACGACGCTCCCATTCCTGACGCCCCTTGCGGATTTCGGACAGATTTTCGAGCGTCATCTGCTGCCCGTTGAATGTTATAGACTTCCCATCCAGTACCGCTATTTCCGCATCGGTATAACGCTGGATAATGGCTTCAATATCGGTTTGTTTCATACCCAGCCTCCTGATGATGTGGTCCATGGATTGTTTTCAACATTGGGCTGATTAGCCTTCCGTTTTTTCCTGCTGTGGGTCGTTTTTGCAGGTAACGTGGATGACACTTTGCCAGTTTCCGGCGTGCTCTCTTCGATCCATGTTGTCCGCTTCGCCCATTCAGGCGCATCCGGCCATTTGATCTTTTCGTACCCGTGCAATATGACCAGCGCATCGGCATAAACGAGCAGATCGAAGGCTTCATTCGGACCTCGGCCCGGTTTGCTCCATTTTCCATCGGGTGAACGCTCCTCATAGGTCAGTTCATCGTAGAACCAACTGCCGAGCCATTTCGGGAAATGCACATAGTTAGGCCCAGGTGATTCACGCCACAGGGCATTATTAACCTGGTCTTTCAGTGCATCGGTTTGAAGAAGGTAAAGAGGCACATCACCAGCAGCTTTTGCGCGTCTGGTTGATCTGTCAGTGTTATCAGGAAAAGTGCGGGTAATCAGTTTTGATCGCCGGACACTGTCTCCTTTGAAGAGGTAAATCTTTTTACCAAGCCCATCCCGTCGACATTTACGCCAGAACTTGTAGGCGTTATCGGTGACACCATCCTCGCCGCCTGAATCGACAGCCATCGCCATGAGCCGCATGCGTTTTGACGGGTCACTTGATAAGGCCCAAGACTTTTCAAACACGTCAGAAAGAAGTAAATCCCAGTCCTCCGGGTAACTAGCCGGATCAATGGGGAAGCATTCTCCGTGCTCACTGGCCCGTAACGACTGCCGGATGTTGTAACGGTCAACCACCCAACGTTCGCCCTGCGGGCCATATCCGGTAATCTGCACAACGAAACGGCGGGATTTGCCGCCCTGCACGTCGACAGTCGCCATGATAAATTCAACACCATCAGGCACTGTACGCTTTGGCACATCTTCGGCGCGGTGCTCAAGCAGTTCGCTCTTGCGCTGTTCGAGGTTGGCACGGGGCAGATATGGCCGCCCAAAGTCAGTATTTACGACTGTTTTAAGCGTTTCCTCACTCTGTGTAGCTTCATACTCCTGCTCAGCAGTCAGGAATTTGTACATCATCTGCGCCCAAGTCTGGTAAGCAGCTGCCGGACCTTCCATCCAGAACGACGCGATACGCGAGCGGCGCGGCTCACCATATCTGTTGCCATCACGGTCTATTTTTTCCCCGTCGCGCAACCAGACATGGCGGATATTCAGTTCACGTTTCATATCCGCCGTGATCCTACCCTTGCATGCCGGGCACTGGAGATAAGCAGACTCACTAGCCAGAACGGGATCAGGGGAATCCCGGTAGCCGGTCATATTGGCGACTTCCGGCTGAAAGTATTCTCCGCAATGCGGGCAAGGCCAGTAAAGGCGGCGGCGGTCACCACGATTAAACAACGATAATATGCCAGTAGTCGGCGGCGCTTCATGCGCAGTAGTTGGTCGCCATTTTGTGTCGCGGATGTCCCTGCCAGGCGAACTCTCTACCAGAGTCATCCCGCTGGACATAAAGGTAGTCGTACGCTTAGAACCCAGGGAAAAAGCATCACCCTCCCCGTCAATATCTTCAGGGAAGCGGTCATAGTCAGTCAGTGCCACACTTTTGTAGTCTGACGACGACATAATGTTGACTGACGGCCAGCCCAGTTTGAGGTAGTTCCCGGCCCGGAAAGTCCGGTCGTGAACGTTATTATCGTTACGGCGCGGGCTGAGTCGGGATTTTACTTCCGGACTACACCTGAATGTGCGGTCGAGGCGTTTCTTGGAATGTTCACGCGCTTTCTCTTCAGAGACCTGAATGACCAGCATATCGGCTGGATCACAAACAATGTTATAGACAATCCAGCCATCAATCAGGCCAATCGTTTTCCCGGTTCGGGCCGGACCGACAAATACCACCGCATCATATTCACGGGATGCCAGGCAATTCATCGGCTCAATAATATAAGGGGCCAGATTGGGGTCCCAGGGTACGGAGTTACCCGCCCCCATCGGCACACGCATATATGAGCTGACCGCATCGGCCACCTGCATACGACGTGGGGCACGTAGAATACCGGAGACATCGCGGCGTATCCCCCTGGCAGATGCCCGTTTTGCCATCAGTCCTCCTCTGGCTCATCCTCCTCTGGTTCGGCGTCCATTACTTTTTGTGCGACCTGATCGCGCAGGTCATCAATCACGCTTTGCACGCGTGACACCGCAACAGGCGTAAGCGCGCAGTCGCGTTCAAGAATGTCCGGGAGTGTTTCAAGCACCATGACGACGGCTTTCGCCATCAGTGAAAATTCTCTGGCAACGTCTTCGGCAGGAATAAGCTGCTTTGTATCAACCTCAAATTTCAGTCGCTCGTTCTCAGCCTTCCAGTGCGCGAGCCTGTCTGAGGGGTCCATATCTTCGACACTTGCCGTTGAGACCGTCGGAATCATCAGCTCACTCAAAATATCAGTGACGAGATAGAGCTTGAGCTTGCTATTACTGCCTGGTGCCGGAACAACGTTTTTCAGCCTGGCGGAAACCGTCTGACGGTGTACGCCAGTGATGCCAGCGAGCTGGTTGATGTTTAGTTTTAAAGCAGCGATTTCCTGGTCCATGATGGTGAGCACTTTTTGTACGATTCGACATCATTGAAAATCCGACACCTGGAAAATCAATAACCTGTGCGCATGATGATGATGACTATGAAATATGAAAACTAGCCGTTTTCCGCGAGTCCGCCGCCCCGTGGTAACCTCCCCCTCCAGGAGGACCCATAGATGATAATGACTATCATTTGCATAAAGTCGATAGGAATTGCCTCAAATGGCCATTTAGACGTCCAAACGCACATCAATTCCCTTCTGACTATCGATAATGACATTTATTCGCATTATCAAAGCCCCTCGCGATGTGAAGGGCTTCTGTAATGCGTGCGTCTACAGTGCAGATGGAGACAGCTCCCCTTCTTCAAACCATGCGTCTACAGCTCGCCCGTCTGCTGCACGATAATGAATAAGGTACTGATTGGGGCCATGTGTATATTCTGCGCGAGCTTTGATATGCCCTTTTTCTTCACTGATAGTAACAGTTACCACCTGACCAAGTTCATGTTTAAAGCTCATCGGTTTTACCTCTTTTAGATATAAAAAAACCCCGCCAAAGCGAGGTTATCATTTGACTGAAATGTCTATTTCTTGAATGCCTCAGCATAAGCCTGTGCACTCTTTTGTGATGACTCCATTATGTCATCAGTCAGGGTTTGCTGACCCCACTTGGTGACCTTACCATTAACGAACGTTATAACCAGTCGATCGTTAGCCAATTGTTCGTTATCAATGATTGTGTAACCATAGAGAGCCTTATTCCAGTATATCCAGCGTTCGCGTTCCTGGTTCACATCAGTCCTGCGTGGCGACCCCATGATCTGCATGACGTCGTTTTTATTCATTCCAAGAGATAAAAGCATTGATCTCTGGTTGTAATCTACTTTCTGGACTGTTGGCGCACATGCGGTAATTGTTAAAGCTGAAACACCAATTAATGCTGCAAAAAGTAACTTTTTCACGTCCCTATCCCCATCGGTTTGTTTGGGACAGATTAACAGGGGAAACAACAGTACCGCAATTGAGCACGGCATTATCACAGGCACTCAGTGAATGCCTGCTGTAATGCCTTAGCTGGACTGATCAGCGCTGGTATCGAAGAGCGGCAGCGCTTCAGTTGCTTCCTGTACTGCTTTCATCGTCTTTGCCACCACTTCAGTCTCTGATGTGACGCGGCTGTATTGCTGGATGAATAACTGATACTTAAGCGGACTATCCTGAACAAACTCTACAGCGACTTTTGCGGCGGCAGTGTCATAGTTCAGGGTGGATAGCAGGTTCAGGCGAATCTGCTGGGCGTCGGTGATTTCGACCATGTCTTACCTCTAAGCGATGTGGGGAGCATTATCGAGCCATCTCGTAAGGTGGCTCTGTAATGCCCTACTTCACGGTTTCAATTGTCGAGCCGTGAGAGTTCATTACATACACCTGGTCGCCAGGGTAGATGAACTGATAGCGGCAGCCATCACCAGCGCCAGGAAACTTTTGGCTGGCATACTCTTCAATCAGGATGGCAACAGCCTCTTCATCAATCACTCCCCGGCGTTCGCTGATTACTAACTCCTCTTCCTGGATGATCTTTTTCATTTCCTGGTCTTCGTAAATGGCAGGTTGCCAGTAAGCGAAATCAGGACTGCCAGACTGATTGGTTAGTTTTAGCGTGTCGGCAAACGTCGCCGAGCCACGGCGGGCAATTGAAACGGATGGCTGCTCGCAGATATGCGTTACGCCATCAATGATAGTTTTTACTGTAAACATGGTATTTCCTTCTTCTTCTGGTAGTAAAAAGCCCCGCTATTGCGAGGCTGGTCATTGCGTTTATCCCTTAGTGGGGTTAACGCATGGGAAAGTTGATCAGGAACATAAGCCCGATAAATGCGCACAACACCCCTACAGCGCCACCCACAACAATGAGCGCCCAAACGATAATGGTTCCTATGGTTGCAATCATTTCGTAGCCTTTTCGGTTGGTTGCGGACAGTTCACCAGCACTGATTTGTTGTGCGCCAGAATGTCGCGCTTCGTCTGCTTGTCCAGCGCGTCGATATCGCGGTCAGTCAGGTAGATAATCCGCACCCAGTTGCAGGCGGTATCAACCACCACCGGGGCGGGTAAAGTTTTCGCGCAGCTCCCGATCAACATCGTCATCAGGCATATGGCTAACAGTCTGCTGTACATTGCTGGCCTCTTTAGTTGATTGCGCCTCACGTTTTGCCACGGCGACGCTGGCAGCGGCGTTCTCTTCGGTTCGCTGCTGTTCGGCTTTGGCTTCCGCCTTGCTGGTCCCGCGGGCATGGCCTAACCCAAATGCGCCAGCGACGACGGTCAGGAACGCAGTTGCCAGACCAATAATCATTTCAATGCCCATAGTGACCTCACACCAGTACTGATTTAGCCAGGTTAAAGAGCGTACGGCGTTTATCCAGACCGTTGCGGCCACCGTTGATAAGCAGCGTTACGCGCTCAACATCACCGGAATGAAGCAGGCAACCGTGGGAAACATAAAACCATGCGGCTGAACGAGCGGCATAATCATCTCGCTCCAGCAGCTCAGGCCGGGTAACAAGATCAAGCTTCAGCGCCTGTCCGCAGCTGCGATAGTTACTCAAGCCCGTAACTTGTTTCAGGCCGCGACCGCGATATTTCCAGCCATCACCGGCAACCTGATTACCGAGATTCTTTTTTCCCCACTCGCCCCCATACACCAGATTCGCGATTGCTCGCTGATTAGCTGGTTGCATTGCCGTTCTGCCGAGTGCGGCGGCCTGCTGCGCGGTGATACGGTGTTTACCGAACGTAGGCACAAGGCTATCTGCTGCATAGTTCAGGTTTTCCACCAGCCGGGTAAAGCCTCCTGACTCGTGCCCCATCTGGGCAATGAACATCGCCTGATCGAGTGGAGCAGTGATGCCGAATTCTTTCATCGCAGCATCAATATGCGGAAACCAGCGCACAGCTAACCCGGCGCTGATACCAGCCGCCTTCTGGAATTGTGATTTATTCATCAGTGCCTCAGTGCATCAACCAGACGGGCGACATTCCCCCTGAACCAGAGAACCGCGCCGCAGATAAGAATGTTCGCCACCACCACAAGCCAGTGGGATGACTCGTACAGGCCAAACAGGAAACGGAAAGGAATGCTGGCGTAAACCAGAACAGTGAAGTAAGCCATCAGCGAAATCATGGGGCGGTGTCTTGACCCATCGCGCCGGTAGAACATCAGCACAACAACAATTACAGCGCATATCACCGCATTAATGATTGCGCTCGGATCACTTGTTACCATTGCTTGTCCCTCCTCCACGTAAGCGAGAGAGAATCCCAAACAGGCTACCCAGGTCCTGACTGTTTACGAAAGTCAGCAGCTTTATAGCTATGGCTGCCACGATTACCGCTCCGAGTGCATCAAGTGGCCTGTCGTTGTAACCAGTCCACTTTGAGAAGTACGACCCCAGCAGAGGAGCACCAATCACACCGAATATGAATGAAGTAATGAAATAGCCCACCAGCTTTATGCGGCTAATATTCACCGCCGTTGCGACATAGAACACCGCACCAGCAAACGCACCAAATACCACGCCGTAATCAATACCAGTTGCCAGGCCGAATAGGCTGGCGCCGAACAGTCCACCAGCCGCTATCGTTGTGGCAGAAACAGGATCGGACATTTAGCCCCCTCTATTGCTGTGAATCCTCTCAGAACGAGGGGAAAGATTCAGGCCGCAGGCTCATGCGTTCACGGTTATTCTGCAATTTTTAGCCTGGGCCTGAAATGAAAAAACCCCGCCATTTGGCGAGGTCTGTAATATTTAAGTTCGTGTCTAAGTGACCACTCTTAACACATTAATATATAAAATTCGTAACGAATAGACTTTTATGCAACTTTCTCTATTTCTCTTTTATGGGTCCAGTCATCCATTTCTAATCTGGCCCCCGTCATAATGATGCAGGCATCAATAAACGTTTCGGCAATCATTAAGCGGTTGCGTATTTTCCCCTCAGAACATTTTTCCCAGCGAGCAATAGTCGATTTAGAAACGTTGTGCATGTAATGCAACATCACCAGATTCAATTCGTCTTCTCTTCCGGCACGTCTGAGCATTCCAACAGCTGCATCGACAATCAGCCCGTCATTGTCACAGCATGATTCACGAGATTTGGACGTATTTAATAAGAGACCTTTAAACCCGGCACCAATTGGCGACCAGTCAACCTGAGAACCTTCATTAATAGCCCAGGTTCCCCATCGTTCGAGTACCAGTTGAATATCACGCTGCATGGTTCACCCCTTTTATCTGGCCCGTAATCATTTCAATGCTGTTGTTGCATTCATTTCCCCAGCGGTCCCATCCTTTCCACTCTTCCCGAGCGAATAGTTCTATCCGTTTCACATCGCCGTATAATTGCTCCAGTCGGTTCCTTACTTCCCACGGTTTAGCGCTGTGCTCACCGAGGCAGGTGTGAACCACCTGTTTTACCGATGCACTGGCGCGGGTTAGTCCGGTTCCCCTGGTGGCTATCAGGACGTCTTCTGTATTGCTCCGGGTATGATTGCCACCGTTCATGCGCGTCTCACGGTCCAGCATCTCAAGCAGATCATTAAAGTCCACCAGCTCTCCGGCGTTTAGCGCCTTGTTGAAGCGATCAGCGGCGTTCTGATTCAGTTTTACCCAGGTAAAGCCTTTCATCGTTCTGACCCGGAAACCCCATGATTCAGCCAGTTCTACAGCCTCGCGGTTATGGGTCCCCGTATACCACATCGCCAGTACAGCGTTATCAGCAGCCAGCTTTCGAACAGGAAGAAACTTCAGGTCATCAATGCTCATAGTGCTGTAATGATTACAGGCTGCGCCGTTGCTGATTCGGTTGCCGTATTCCCACGGCGGATCACAGTAGATAAGATCGTAATTCATGCGGCCCTCTGCTTTTTCAGTTCGCGAGTTTTACGGCGGTATTTAGCCGCTATTTCTTCCAGGTCTTCTTTTGAGTAATGCTTCGCCTCGTGTGGGCCTTCCAGCCATTCCACCAGCGACAACCCAAACCACTCGATCAGCGTTTCCCTGTAGCGAGCGTGTACCGTGGCATTCTTCGCAGCGAAACGACCTGAACCACCGTTACAGGCTTTGCACTGCCGATAGGCGTTCTTCTCTTCAAAGCGCAGTTCAGGACGGGCACCAACCCCCATGAAATGACCACAATCCCACTGGCCACCAAAGACCATAGGCGGATGATAGGTACCGCAGGACGGGCATGGTTTACCCTCATCGCGTTCGCGGATAAAAGCATTGAAGGCGGTCTGAGCTTTCTTGATATAGTCACCGCGCGTCAGTAGCGCTTTTTTGCGCATCTTCAGCTTGTCCTTTCTGTCTGCCTCTGCCTTTTTAGCTTTAAGCGCACGGTTATGACCTATAGCGCACAGAGGACCACAGACCTTTTGCAGGTTACGATCTGGCGTGAAGGTCTCCCCGCACTGAGGGCATTTCTTCGATTTATATACCTTCACTTTTTGCCTGGCTGGCTTCTTCACTGTTTCATCCCCCGGTGAAATACCCACTCGAATACTTCTGAGCCGTTAAGCAGCAGATCGTTAAAATCACCCTGCGCTGGCCAGCGAACGGAGACACTTTCCAGATCGTTCTTTGCGTGGAGATTTGCTGCAGCACATTCAAAAGCAGCGGCATGACCTGCACCGTTGGCGTCTGAGTCAGCAAAAATGATGAGGTTCTTTACCCCGGCAGGAACACGGAATTTCTTCATGAAGGCGGTATTCATCGTCGCCCAGGTGTTGCACTTCGTGATCTGATGACAGGCCAGAGCCGTTTCTATCCCTTCGGCAATTCCAAGCGTTGAGGATATGGGGAACATGCGGATAGCTACGGATTTGGCGAACTCTAAATAACTGTCCTCCTGAAGCTTCATCATCTTCTTGGCTGCGCCGCCTGTTTGCGCTTTTGTCTCCCCATCCAGCAGGGTGCGATGCAAGTAACACAGTTCGCCACGGTCATCAGTTGCCAGCGCGTAAATTGCCTGAAGGTTTTTACCGTCTACTGGCTGTTTGTCGCAGTATCTGACGCTCTCAGCAGGAAGGGAGTTAATGCTTCTCCCTTTAAGATAACTATCTGCACCTGTACCGCGCAGCGGGGTGAGCTTTGCAAACTTCCGACTGACCTTCTCGCGCTGTTGCGCCAGCGTTGTGCGTACAGGGTTTGCTCTTGTGCGGTCAGCGGTGTACTCGTTGCCGATGATCTGATCCACTTCAGCGGCCAGTACCTTAAACTCTTTACCAGTAAAACCAGATAGCAGGGACCAGCCATCACCAGAACCACATACGCAGATGTATGAACCGGTGCCGTTCTTGTTGTCGCAGCGGTACTTACCTTTACGACCGCATAGCGGGCACTCGCCTTTGAAGTGGTTCTTACCCGTTATGGCTGGCAGTCCGTAGTATTCGAAAATCTCAGACCAGCGGCCCATTGCAGCTTGCTTGGTATTCATGCAGCTTCCCCTTGTTTCTCTTTTCTCTTCGCAAAGGCGATCAGTTTGGATTTGATGAAATTCGTGACTTCTGGTGTGATCTGCTGCGGGGTGTTATGTAATCCCCTGGGCCATACACCAAATTTTTGTTTGTAGGTATGCGCACACCAGCCATCACTGACCGGGCGTCCCTGCGCTGCACGGGTGCGCTGGTAAAAAAGAATCTGTGACCACCAGGATTGCTTCTGCTCCGCGGTGTATTTAACTTCCGCTTTGCTGACCTTTTTCAACCCCCGGGATTTGTCTGTTTCCACGTCTTCCCCGGCCAGCGGTTTGAAACCACATTTCGGGCAGATATAGATTCCGGCTGGTTTGACGTAGTGGCACTGGCTGCATTCTTTCGGCAACTTCTCCGCTTCATCGGTTTTCACGGCTCTTAGCGGCGCTTCTTCCATGCCATCAGATGATGAAGGGAGATAGTCGTATTCAATATCATCGGGATAACCCAGCTTATTAACCGTGCCTGTGTGGTCGAAGATGAGGCAGTGATCTTTACCAGGGGCGGCACGCAGGCCACGCCCAAGAATCTGAATCCAGCGCATTTCACTTTTGGTTGGCCGGGCGAAGATGATGCAACGAACATCGCTATCAAAACCGGCTACCAGAACACCAACGTTAATGATGATTTTGGTTATGCCCTGTTCGAAGCGGCGGATCGTCAGCTGGCGTTCGTTGTGTGGTGTGCTGGCCGTCATAACTTCAACCGTCACGCCAGCGCTGGCAAATTCAACCGTGACAAAGTTGGCGTGAGCGACATCTACGCAAAAACAAATCGTCGGGCGGTCTTCGCCGTTCTCAAGCCAGTTTTTCACGATGTCGCCTACCAGCTTGGCTTCGCTCATCACCTGGCTGAGTTGGTTTTCTTTGTAGTCGCTGCCATAGCCTGCTGTGTATGACGTTTCCACTTTGGACAGATCAGGATGCGACGGTGCATAGAACTCATATTTGCTCAATGCACCAATGGCGATCAGTTCCTTCATCGTCGTTGGCTTAATCAGACGCTGGTAGTAATTGCCCAGGAATTTAGCGAAAGGCGTACCGGAAAGGCCGATCACCTTCGTTGCTGTGTTGCGAGTGAGATTGTCGATAACCTCCAGCAGTTTTTTGCGCTTCAGGTGGGCTTCATCAACGATCAACAGGTCAATATTGTCCGGGAACTCACGGCGAATCAGCGTATCCGCACTGGCAATCTGGATCAGAGCAGTGGGGTTGTATGACGGGTGATCGCGCCAGACGTAACTGATCTCTTCACCAGGAAGACCATATTCCATGAATCGTGCGGCGGTCTGGTCCAGTAGAACGGTGTAAGGCGCGACAAACATTACGCGCATCTCGCGGCTAACAAAGCCATCAGTGATCAGCGCTGCAATTGCTGTTTTACCAAAACCTACCGGAGCATAGAGCATGAACGAATTGTTCTGCTTCCATGCACTGCGCAGCATGTTGAGCGCTACAATCTGTTTCTCGCGGGGCTGGATATTAAGCATTAGCAGTTGCCTCCCCGAAAGCCATAGCCACTAGTTCGGCAATCACAAACTTCGCGCGCTGGCGCTGAACCGACAACGTAACGGTTTTGGTACCGTCTTTGCGGATACGGCCTTTCAGAAAACCGCCGTGAATTTGACGAATAAAATATTCAGAGTTAGCCAGACGTGGAATGCTGCGAACCCGTCCAAGATTGCTTACTTCATAGGCTTTTGAATAAAGCTCAATCGGCACTGGGGCCCATTTTTCGTTAACGTCTGAATAAATCATTTCGGCTCCCTTTGGATGGCTAAACGTCCAGATTTCCATTTGGCGTTTTAACCCCATTCAGTGATCTATCTGTTAGATCGTTCTCTTCTGGTAAAGCTGTTCCAGCCCTTCGGGCTAAAACCCAACACCGCCCCCTTTCCCCCAACCCGGTTTTAAAAATTCATACCCTGGGTGGGAGCGAGGTATATCCCCTGACTGCTGGGGTATATCTCGTGCAAAACTCTCGCAATCGGCGGTTTGCCGTTCGTCGTGCTGCGTTCTGCTGCCGGAATGACACCGGTTCTGCGTCGAACGCCTCCTGGTACGCCTGCGCATACGCCATCGCGATTTTTTCCCGCATACCTGCCGGGAGTGCTGCTAATTGCTCTTTAATCCACGGGGCGTCCTCACGAGCAAAAACCGTGGGCATAGTCACGTGAAAATATTCGTCCTGATACACTGGCCCTCCTGCTTACGTGGTGAGCCTGCCAGAGCTAATTACCCTGAATTTGATGGGCCATCTGAGCTGTCATCTTGAGTACAGAAAACCATGAAGAGCAGGGTTAGATGTTCCTGCCACTTAGCCATAACCTGATAGCTATTAGCTTCGATTTGTGCACGTTCGCTACGGTCGATAACTCCATCAGCTGTAGCTTTCCGAAGGTATTGAGAGTGTTTCCCTATCCACTCAACCGACTCCATGAGTCTTTGGTTGATGTCGCCGTTATCAACTTCTTCAACATCAGCAAGGGGAACGAAAACACCACCGGAGGCTTTAGCAATGGCATTAGCGATGTGATGAGAGCCACCAGCGCGCTGAAGGACCATCGCCCAACCAAATGGGAAGACCTGATCACCATCAGCACGTAGCCGGTTGAATAATGAGTTTTCGGTTACATCCAGCCATTCAGCAGCTTCCGCATACCCGCCAGGTAATTCAGCTATCGTTTTTTTGATTGCGGCCACCAGCCATGCAGGCTGTTTCTCGACTTTCCAATCTGGTTGATTACCCACGGTTAACCTCTTCACTCTGTGGTTACAGGTATGATGTCGATTCGTTTACTATTTTTGGGCGGTCTGGGTTTGCATTGTCCAAAAGCCAGTCAGCGGTGAATTTCCCAGAAGAACTAGCAGCTAACTTTTCGGCATACTTCGTTTTCTGCGTGTATTCAGTCCGTGGAAGACAGGCATTCTTCACCCAGCGATGGACGGCAACTGGTGATAACCCGCAGATTTTTGCAGCTGCCGCTTGCCCTCCAACTGCCGCAATCGCGATTTCTACAGCGTTCATTGATTCTCCTGAGCAGCATTAATTAACTGTGAGTTAATCATAAATATTAACTGACAGTAAAGTCAAGTTCTTGGATATTTAACTAATGGTTAAGAGAGACGATACAAAAGAAACCTTCACCTCCAGACTAATGGAGGTCTGCCAGGCGGCTGGTTTGACTGGGCGAGGCAGGAACAAAAAAATTGCGGACTTGCTGAATAAAGCTGGGGTCGAAATAACTACACCTGGTGTATGGAAGTGGTTCAATGCGCAAGCAATTCCAGATAACCAGAAAATTGTAGCCCTCAGCAAAATCTTGGGAGTTCGCGCAGAATGGCTCGAATACGGGGTGGGCGATCCAACTTATTCTGGGGAAGTTCAACGTATGGTTAACAATCCTAAGCAGGATGTTTATCGTGTTGAAGTACTTGATTTAACAGTCAGCGCAGGTCCCGGAATCTACATGATTTCCGATTATGTTGAAGTGCTTTACGCTATTGAGTTCACGACTGAGCATGCGCGCGTGCTTTTCGGGAACCGTGATCCAGCAGATGTTAAGGTGATGACCGTTAACGGCGATAGCATGGCCCCTACCCTTGTGTCAGGCGATCGTCTGTTCGTTGATATCTCAGTGCGGCATTTCCAGACTGATGGTGTCTACTCATTTGTATATGGGAAGACATTTCACGTTAAGCGCCTACAGATGCAGGGCGACAAGCTAGCCGTTCTGTCTGATAACCCAGCTTATGAGAAGTGGTACATCAACGAAGATACCCAAGAAAATCTCTATGTAATGGGTAAGGCACTGATTCATGAGTCTATAAAATACAATCGCTTATAACTTAAAGTCTCAAAATTTAGTTAGCACGAAAAGCATGGATAAAACTACAGATTCCCTTTTAGGGAATTTAACTTATACTTCCCAAAGGGGGAACTTAAGCCCGCTATGAAGGTCAGAGGATTAGAGGAGCTTCATAAGTTCATTAGAAAGCACAGCCAGGCAAAAGGCGCTTTAGACGCATGGTACGATGAGGTATGCCGAGCTGACTGGAAGACCCCTCAAGATATCAGAGATAGATTTAACCACGTAGATTTTAGGCCAAAAAACAGAGTCATCTTTGATATCAAGGGGAATACCTTCCGCTTAGTTGTGCACGTAATTTATGTGGCTGGCGTAGTTGTTGTGGAAAAAGTAGGGACACACGCAGAGTATGACCGGTGGAGGTTATAGTTATGAACAGATGGCGGATAATCAAAAGCAAAGAAGAATATGACACCGCAATGACCAGACTGTTAGAGCTGGCTGATACAGACCTTGATGAAGGCTCTGATGACTTTGATGAATTTGAGCTTCTTAGCCTGCTGATTGGTCATTACGAAGATTCAAACTTTAAAATGGACAAGCCTACACCCATTGAAGCGATTAAATTTCGTATGGATCAAAGTGGCTTAACTCAAGCTGACATGCGCCAGTATCTTGGCTCGGCTTCTAAAGTATCAGAAGTGCTAAGTGGGAAAAGAAAACTAAGCCTGACCATGATCCGTAGGCTGCATGATGGTTTGGGAATTCCTGCCGATATTTTGATACAAGATACAGATGATGTTGAATGGTCGCCTATTGCTTTCAGTGTCGAATCTTTAGCAATTGCATTTGGAGATGTATGTAAGGTTCCATCTGAAAACCTGAGTTTTGACAAAGTTAGTCAAACAGTTATGGACATACAGCTTACCGCAAAACAGATTATTTCGGATTCATCTCAAGAAGTAGAGATTAACGCTATCAATGATGACATCCCAGTATATTGCTATTAACTAAATGATTTTAAATATAAAACATGAAAATCACTCCATTAGGTAACAAGGTTTACACGATTTCACTTTCGCGCAAGACAGAGTCGGAAACACCTAAAAAAGGGAAAAAAGGTCAGAAAGGTGAGAACGTTACACTCAAGCTAGACAATGAGCTATTCCTCAACAAAACAGATACAAAAGTATTTAGATCACGATACAAGGTACTTGTTTCTATTGATGGTCGAGTAGACATCAATCTTGTTTACGATTTCGATTTCAAGGCTGATGAGGATGTGGACATATCACTTGCTAAAAGCATAATTGTTCGGTCCCAAATACCAACCTATGCATACCCGTACATAAAGTCTTACTTGGAGCATTTTCTAATGATGTCTGGTTATGGTCGTGCTCCATTGCCTTTCATCGATTTCGTTGAAAGCCCCATTCCGATGACAGACTGACAATTAGGGGCCTGCCAAATGCCGGGCCCTTAAAATTTCCCTTCTCTTACCAATTTCGCAGCATCACGCAGCACGCCTTTGTGTATGGTGTTACCCACCTCACGGCGCTTTTTCTCCAGATACTCAGCCATTGCGGCTCTGCTGACCTCTTCACCTTTTAGTATCAGCCAGATTGCAGCCTCCCCAACCTCGCCCGCTATGAACGCAGGCCGCTCATTTTCCCAATCGTCTTCCATTTTATTACCCTCAATGTTGTTTTATTAACCATAACACACTGTGGGCGTAAAAATAAATTCACTTATAAATCATAGTGGTTAACCAACCACAATCATTAAATTAACCAATGGTTATTTACAAAGATTATCTATTGGTTAATCATAAGTATCGCCAGCTGACAGATACCCAACCGTAAACGTTACGAACGGGGTTCGCTGGAGATGGTCGAACGGCGCGACTTTAAACCATGCGTCGGAACCGTGGCGAGACAGGAAGTCGGCAATACGGGTTAGTGAATTAATCAAAGGCTTCGGGCCTTTTACTAATCCACTGGAGAACAAGCGATGAACAAACAAGAACTAATCAGCCTACTGATGAATCGCTACAACGTATCCTGGCGCATTGCTGAAGATGCCCTGAGAGATAACGATTGGGATCTGATGATGGCCGCTGGCGATATTCGCGATGAGTTGGCCTCCGAAGTTTAATTCTTGCCCCTCCCCTCTAAATCATCCATTGCATTGCTGTGTATAGCCTTGGCGGTTATCCAGTCTTCCACCAATCAAACAGGAGGAAGAGGATAATGTTCTGATGGGTAACCGCCCTTTTTCTTCTATGTGTCCGCTCCCGGTGTTGGCTGGGATGCCCAACCCAGCGCGGGTTCAACTCCTGCCGGACACCTCATCATTCGGTGATTTATATGACCTTCCGTAACGTTAATTTTCATCACGGCGACCTGATGCGCGTCCCTCGCGGTGTGCAGGCTGTTCGCAACCCCAAATCATTCGTTCGATTCTGGCGGCAGAGCTGGCTGTACAGGCTTCTTACCCAGAAAGGCGATCCTTGCTGATAACTGGAGATAATTATGTCCGAAACCAAAAACACCACGCCGTTTAGCCAGCAGTTGGCGTACATCAACAAAGGCACCCTCGATGCCGAACTGACCGAAGCGCTGGCAGAGGTCGTCAAAGCAGTGCGAGAAACACGGAAAAAAGGCGCGGTAACGTTGACTCTGAATTGTTCAATGCTGAACGGACGGGATGAAAACGTGATGAAGGTGACCCCTAAAGTGACAAGGTCAATTCCTGAGCTGGAACGCGCCGATACTATTATGTTCTCAACTCACGATGGCTCTTTGTTACGCGATGATCCAGACCAACATCAGCTTGATTTAAAAGTTATCGACCAGGCACCACAAACTGCGCCAATTAAGCTGGCCCAGTAATCCCACCCTCTTTTTCAACACATCCCTTTAAAGGAATTATTCAATGTCTCAAATTGAAGGCTCTACCGTGCTTGATATTCGTGATCTTGTTGCTGCAACGCTGAAAACTGACACTGATATCCCGTCAGTCGTCGTACCGGATGGCTTTGATGTCAAATCGCTTGAAAGCCTCCAGATTGCCCCGTCTCGTATTCGCCAGACTACAAACCTGATTTCCCCCGGTTCGTTAATCGCTTATATCCAGCGATTCCGTGATGAGCGTTCTGTTGTTTTCGCCGACAAGACCAAAACTCGGATCGTCGCGGTGCTGGACTTCCACCAGAACGCAGATAGCCCCCACTGGGGAATGCACAAAGCGGTTTATGACTGTCCTTTCTCTGACGAATGGAAGGCCTGGTCTGCAGCTGATGGTCACAAGATGAATCAGATCGACTTCGCTGAGTTTCTGGAAAATAACATCCAGAACGTCGCACCTGTTGGCGATAACTATTCTGGCCCATCAGGTACCGAGCTGTTGGAGATGGTTCTCGCATTCCAGGAGACAAGGAAAGTTGAGTTCAAGTCGGTTAAGCGCCTGCAGGACGGAACCTGTCAGTTCCAGTACAGCGATGATAAATCCGGCTCAGGCAATACCAAAATCCCGGAAAAAATCAGCCTGGCAATCGCACCTTTCCATAATGGCGCACCGTACCAGATTGATGCACGCATTCGCTACCGCCTGCGCGACGGTCAGCTGGTCCTCTGGTATGAGCTGATCGAGCCGAAAAAAATCATTGAGCACGCCTTCCAGGAGATCGTAACCGATATGGAAAACCAACTCGGTGAAGAACTGCCTATCTACGAAGGCTCCATCTAACCCCTCCGTGTGTTGTTTTATGCGCCTCCCGGTGGGGCGCATAGCGAAGCACTCCCTAATTCAAAAAGGTGACCATATGCCCAGCTTAGGCCAGCTCTATAACGATAAAGACGCCGGGTTAACTACCCGAAAAACCTATAACGTCCCTGTCGCTTCCATTTATGCGGAGGAAGGCTACAACGTCCGCGAACTTAATCAGGCGCATGTTGATGAATTCCGCGATGCGTTTATTGCTGGTGAATATATTCCACCGCTGGCCGTAGAAGTTACTGAGCGTGGTGTGAAGGTGATCGATGGTCACCACCGCTATCACGGTGCGCTCGCTGCTATCGCTATGGGTCACGACATTGTGCGGCTTGAATGCAAAGATTTTGTCGGTACTGAAGCCGATAAGATTGCTTTCATGGTCACCAGCTCGCAAGGGCTGGCGCTAACACCTCTTGAACGTGGCGCTGCATATCATCGCCTTCAGAATCAGGGGTGGAGCCCGTCAGAAATTGCCGGAAAGGTTAAGCGCTCAGAGTCCGATATCCTTCAACATCTCCAGCTTCATGAATGTACCCCGTATATCAAAAAGCTGGTACGCGATGGGTCAATGAACTACGCCATCGCGATCAGCATTTCTCGTGAACATGGTGTTTACGCTGATCGTGAAGCTTCCAGGCTGATGAAAAAAGCGGAAGCAGCCGGGAAGAAGAAGGTAACCAAAAGCATCGCCAAGCCACAATTCAACGCTGGAAAGGCGCGGAAGTTTCTGGAGATCATCGCGTCATGCAAGGAGACCACCAGCGGCGGTCTGATCTTTGAAGTACCACCAGCCATGCAAGCTGAAGTGCTGTCGATTCTTCAGGAATTCCGCTACGAAACATCCGTGCCTGCTGATTGTGAACAGTCAAATGATCATGGCGCTTCATCTGAAGAAAGTGACGCCGCATGACAGATACCAACCAATTCAAATGCCCAACCTGTGGCGCAATAGCTCAATTCGCCTGGCATGGTAACAGCCCCTTCATGCGGTATGGCGCGCTGAAGTGCCCCAAAGGGTGCCATACAGTTCACGTTACCTATCATGCCACCAGCATTAATGCAGCCAGGTTGAGTCTGATTAAAAAATGGGAGGAACTTTGTAAATGAACTCAGAATCCCTCAGCAAGCGCCCTCTTAGGAAGGCGTTAATTCTGAACGGTATAGCGCTGATCGCAATTATCGTTCTTTCAGCATTGGGTATCTGGCTGGTTAACGAATGGGTGATGTTATGAGCGAAATCGGCGATTATTTCTTTGAGTTTCCGGCGTCACGTGGTGTTCAGGGAGGAGCAATTGTCCTGATGATGACAGTGCCAGCACGAACCCTGGCGCGAGTCCTCGCAAGCGATAATTACGGTGATACCTTAGAACGTTCTCAGCGCGAAATTAATCCAGCGAGAGCGAAGAAATTTTATGAATACTTATTGAATGCTCATGAGAATAAAGAGCCATTCATTATCCCTCCGCTCGTCGGTAACTGTAACTCAGAGATTGAGTTTCAGGAGTTCGGCAATACCAACGTTGGTGTTGTTCGCTTCCCTATGGATGCCGAAATCAAACTTTTTGATGGCCAGCATCGAGCAGCTGGAATCGCAGAGTTCTGCCGTACCGTTGGCGAACCAATCCACGTGCCATTAATGCTGACTCATAAGCTCTCGCTGAAGACGCGCCAGCAGTTCTTCTCCGACATTAACAACAATGTTTCGAAGCCATCTGCGGCTATCAATATGGCCTATAACGGGCGTGATAAGAACGCTCAGGAAATGGTTAGTTTTATCAGTTCACACGGCGTCTTTTCTGAAATCACCGATTTTGAGCATAACGTTGTTCCCGCGAAAAGTGATAAGTGGGTGAGCTTCAAGGCTCTAAGTGATGCCACTGCAAAATTTTCAGGTTCATGTTCGCAAGATGATCTGGAGGGGTTGTGGAATGCCTGGCTGATGCTGACTGGTTTAGATGATATTCGCCGAGGTACTAACCAGGCCGAATACAAACGCGAGTATATCCAGTTCCATGCCGTGATGATTAATGCTTTCGGCTACGCAGTGCAGAGGTTAAGCGAAGGTCGGGGAGTTCGCGGGGTCACGCTGATGATTGAGGACCTGGTAATGAATACCGGCATTGCCGATCGTGAAGATTTTTTCCTTATTTCATCATGGGTCGGAATTTGCGCCAGCTGCGAGAAAACAAGGCCAACGGTAATCGCGAATGTCTCATCTCAGAAAGCTGCAGCATCACGCCTGATGGATGCCATCGTGAATAAAAACTTGTCTGTTAGTAGCGGTAAGGAGGCCAGCCATGACTGATGCCCTGACGAAAGAAAAAATCATTGATGCTATGCGCAGTTCTATTGAGGGCTTCTCCTTCTTAGTCGTCGATTCGCTGGAGTTTGAACTTAAGCGCCAGCTTACCGACGCTGAGCAGCAGGAAGTTTCAACTGTTGTTGAGCAGTTGGTTCTAACGTTTCCTGAACCATGTCCGCGCTGTGGTGTAACGTCAACGCGCCCGAATAGTGAGCATTATTGCCATGCTAACAGCGTGGAGGCTGAATAAATGACTAATAACCAGTTAACCAGAGAACGGCTGGAAAAAATTAAGTCATGGCGTGAAACGTATGGCGCCGGAAGCAACGTAATGCTGCCAGCTGAAGAGGCTGAGGAGCTGGCTCGCATCGCACTGACCGCAATGGACAGCGAGCCGGTGGCGTGGACTGACGCTGAGGAATTAAGCGACCTGAAACGCGACGGTTATGCAGCAATGCTTTCCTTGGCCAGAAAGTATTGTGAGCATGCCGATCCACGACGTCAGATACTGTTATTCACGCATCCAGCCCCATCGCGTCAACGCGACCAGGTACGCAACGAGCACGCCAAGTGGTCACAGGCTACGTTCGGCGATGTCGGCCCGGTAGGCCCGCTGAAGCACCTCAGCAAAGAAGCGCTGGAAGCCGCTGAAGAGCCTAGCGACCTGTCGGAATGGGCTGATATGCAATTCCTACTGTGGGACGCCCAGCGACGGGCTGCTATTACAGACGAGCAGATTACGCAGGCGATGATCGAAAAACTGGCGGTGAACAAACAACGCTCATGGCCGAAGTCAAAAGACGGCGAACCGAGACAGCACATCAAAGAACGACCTCGTAAAAAAGTAGACCGCTGTGATGTTTGTACTGAAGGGGCTCGCGGCGGGTGTGGAACGTGTATTTTTAACGGTAAATTTGAATGAGGTGCTTATGACTTCTACTGATTTTATGGAAGAAAAAGAAGTATTTGAACTGCTCGGCAAGAAAAAAACAGCTGTCTGGCGGTTACGCAAAGACCATGGGTTTCCGATGCCAGTGCTTACCTATCCAACACGGTATAGCCGCAAAGCTGTTATACGTTGGATTGAAGAAGGCGGGATAAACCGTCATGAAACTATCCAATTCAATACGTTAGCTCAGATACCTGGCGGTTTACGAGGTTCAAGGACACGACCTTAGATGTTTCACATATCTAATTCTGTTCTGATGTGTCCATCTTCATCCGCATTCATTCCGCTTAATGCAGATTCGTTTTGCGTCATTGCTCATTTTTGATTAAGATTACCACAAGGGTAAACACAATGTTTACTAAGGAGGATAGTATGGGATTTTGGTTCGCTCGCAACAAAACGAGAGATAACGTACCCAGTCCTCAGGCTAGTAGCGCAGATGTTACTGCGTCAGCACAGGTTGACAAACGAGGGGGGGTTTACATCTCATCTCAGCAAATATCTGAACTTCCTGAGGTAAAGGAAATGCGCCGTCTTGCTGCCGCAATTGTACAACAGGATCTTGCCACTGTAAGGAAGTAGCATTGCTAGCTCTGTTAATCATTCCTATTCTGGTTAGCGGTTACATAATGATAACTGCTAACCAATATCATTATTTCCGTTTGTATCGTCATGAAGGCCAACTTCTTTATATGAAGGTTGCGGCTCTTGGGACTTACTGTTTAGTAGCCTCCGCAGTTATTGCAGCATGCATTAAATATTTTTATCCTGATTTTCACCTTGTTTTTGACATGTTAAAAACATTTAAAGTGACATCGAAACAAGAAACAGACAGAATTTACATGTGGTTAATTCTCCTGTCTGCAACCTCTATTAGTTTCTCATTGTGTTATGTCACTATAATATGGATAAAGGATTTTTTGTGTGGTTGCGTTTATAAGCGCAATGTTTATGACGAGATAATGCAGGCAATGAGAGCAAGGGTATTACGTAAAACATACTCACAAGGCTCTTTAGATTTACTTTTGCTGGATGCAATTGAATCAGACCCCAAAAGGCCAATGCTGATCACCCTTTCATCAAACAAGGTGTATGTAGGCGTAATAAATGGTTCAGGTGAACCAACTGAGAATCAGGGACCGCACCAGCATATTTCATTTGTACCATTGATGTCAGGATACAGGAATAAAGACAATTTATCAGTTACATTCACTAATGCATATCCTGGAGAGATACAGGTTAAGCGAAATGCTGCTGTTATGGGCGTTAGTAAAAAGAAAGTGCAAGGTCTGGAAATTATGGTATCCATTGATGAGATAAGCTACATATCATGGTTTGATTTTCAGGTATACCAGGCCACCAATAACAAGGTTGAAAGCAGGGGGCACGTTATTGGCGTTACAAGAAATGGAAGAAATATTTATCGCAAAGCTAGAAGTAAAGAATAAGCTCGCGTAGCGGGCTTTTTAGTTGTTACTTTATTATTTTAACATGCCATAAAATTTTATCTGCATACAACTCATAAGCATCCTTCTGCTCTATGAGCCAGTCGTGCTTATTGTACACAGCCATCACTCCTCCCAGTTCATGCCCCAGCATCTTTTCGGTGACATGGGGCATTACCCCTTCCCCTGATAAATTCGTCACCAGCGAGCGCCTGAAGTCATGTGTTCGCCACTCCGGTATATCAATTTTATCCCTTAATTTTTTCATATAGAGATTGGCTGACGAGCGATCTATCGGCTTGTCCAGTTCCTGGCCTGGAAAGAGCACATTGTTTCCAGCATTGAGCAGCCTATCAACGAAAGGTTTTACCTGGTCGAAAATAGGCCTTCGAATTACGTTACCCATCTTGGAATGCTCTGATGGAGTCGTCCAAATCAGATCGTCCATGTTGAACTCACTGGCGGTAGCCAAGCGCAGTTCTGACAACCTTGCCCCCCAAAGCATCAGAAGTTGATGAAGCACCTTGTTTGAGGAAACGATCTTGTTGTTTTCAAGAGCTAGCCAAATCTTAGCCAGCTCGGTATAAGTCAGAACACGGCTACCCACATCAGGTTTTTTGCCAATGGTCTTAACGCTAAGCTTCAGGACTTCGCACGATGGGATCAACTGACGGCTGATACACCAGTTCATCACGGATCGTAACTGGAGAAGCAGCACTCTGGCCTTTTTCCCGTTTTTCTTCTCCTGCTTATCAAAGAATCTAACCCATGCAGAAACAGGGATGTTAACGACAGGTGCATCTGGAAATTCTGTGTACATGGTGTTGTACACAACTGACTTATAGAGCGTCTGAGTATTAGGCTTCAGAGTCTCAACATACTTGCTCCACCACTGATCCAGGCACTCCTTTAGAGTCAGTTCTCCGTCTTCTTTGGCAAAATAATTTTTAGGGTTTAATCCCTTGAGGTACAATTCGCGCATCTCGCCGACTATCACACGGGCATCTTTGAGAGTCATTGCGGGATAGCGACCTATGGAAAGGCGCACAGGCTTGGCATTCCAACGATAGCGGAATTGAAACGTAATCGTTCCGGTGGGAGTTATGCGCACACTTAATCCGTCACCATCTGTGACTTCTGGCGTGCCGCTGTAGGGCTTACCGTTGATGCTGCGAAGTTTGGTGTCGCTGAGGGCCACGGCTTAGTATCCTGTACACACTGAATTTCAGCATTCTGTACTCAATCTGTACGCAATGGCAAGTGAACGAGATGATTTTCTATCGGAAAGGATGCGAAGGGAGAGGAAAGAAAAGAAACGAAATGCTTGATGATGCGTGAACTAATGGGATAACATGTAAAACAAGCAGAACGCTTAAAAATCAATCATATCCATGTCCCCTTAGTTAAATGGATATAACGAGCCCCTCCTAAGGGCTAGTTGCAGGTTCGATTCCTGCAGGGGACATTCTCATCAGTTTTTCCAGACCAACAGTTAACGCCCTTCAGGTAACGCCCTTCATTTTTCGCTTTCAGTGCACCAGCAAAGCCTGGCCAGTGGTGATTTAAGAAACCGATCTACAAATTCTTGCAGACCTGATGCTTCAGGGCAGATGAATATTATCATGCCACAGGCCGTAAGAGCGGTTAGTGGAAATAAACATCTAATATTGAGTTGTTCCAGCAAGGAACGCGCTATTGATGAGATTTAAATGCCCTCAACAAATAAATAACAAACAAATCATTCATAATAAAAATATATAATATGAATTATAATAAGCATATAGCTCATATCAAATTATAGGACTTCGAATTAATGTGAATTCAAGCTAAAAATCATATGAATCGTGCTAATTCATCAAAGCATTACTAACAAATACCGTATAAGATATTTTCACTGCCAAATTAACATCAACAACACAAAAGTAACCATCTCGTAAGAAGAAAGTAATTATGATTAGTAAAACCGAAAGAAACATATGGAAACAAAACAATATTCCGCCGTTAGAATATTGTTCCATTTCCCGCGCGCAAAAGCTGCTAGATTGTGAGATTGAAGATTTACTCCACTGGCATGATATCGGTGCAATAAACCTGTGCGTAAAATTAACTAGCATCACAGGAACGTTAAATATTGCTCTGACTCAGAATAAAGAAAGCATAAACAAACGCTCTCTTTATAGTGTGAATCAAAGCGATACTTTAAAAAAAAACGAAGCGACATGGTCGTATTATTCCAGGGTAGATCGAGTTTTAGAGCTGAAAGATAGCGTTTCGGCTATAGAGACGCAGCAAGGTAACCATGCAATACAAATCCAGCTTAAAGCGATTGTTTCTGGGCTTTGGTATGTTACCTCAAAAAATCTTGGAGAACTGCTAGAATGCCCCGAACACAACCATTTAGCAAAAGAGGTTAGTGCAATAAATCCTGCTAACAACACTCTTTTTTGCCTTTTTTCTCCAGATAATAGTAGTAATCTGCCAATATCGATCAATAAAATTTACATTATCAGCAAGGATGTAGAGAAGATTTATGAGCATACCATAAGCAGTCGCCCCCTTGAGCTCGCCAGGGAGCCCACGATTATTTTAAATAAAAAGATCATTAATGAACCTCAATTCACTTTACAAAATAAAACCCTTACTGACTTCATTGATGAATTCATGAAATTAAACCCTGAGCTCGATAAGAAATCCCTCTACGTTAATGAGAATCTTGATGTGTAATATGAGATTTGCGAAAAGAGTAAAAATGAGATAGATAGTGTTAACGCGGCGCTGAACAATACAATAAATGATCCATAGCCGCCCTCTGATATTACAAAAATGTCAATTAGAATAGTCCGTGCTCTGCTGCCGAAGAGAAGGTAATTTATAGCTAAAAATGCGGACAGGAGTATCTTTTCATCTGCTAGCTGGCTTTATACTTCACTCCCCTGTTTTTATGATCTTTAACTACTTCAGTTAAATTATCTCGTATCAACTAGCATAGCGCTTTGCCTGGCGATAGCGGCAAATTCGTGCATACCAGCATGGCCTCCGACTCCCTGAACGTTGTATCAACCAGACGGATCTTTCCAGTCGCTCAGAAGCCGTCAAATCTTCAGTTGGCGTACGCTTATTGCGGGAAGAAGCAAGCATTGCCTGTTTCATCATCATACTCCGCAGACGAAGCGAAGGGGTATTGGTCAGCGGCATCCTGCTGGTACAGAGGGCAGCGGCCAAACTAACGGAGCGCTTCAGTTACCTATCCTGGCCAGGCTTAAAGGCACTGGCCTAATCGCTTATCGGCTCTACGGTTTTATTTCGCGCTTGTGTCTTAGCATTACTTTTCACCCTCGCACGCTCTTCGTACGAATAGCGCCTTTCGAAATGATTAACTTCCTGAATCCGCCCGCTATCCCTCCCCCGCTTTCAGGCAGAAAAAAGCCCAAAATCAAACAACTATATCAATACGAAAATCATCGTTGATGGCCGTCGCCAGAATAAAATTTAATACCGAATGAAATTAATGTGTCGTCGAATCACGACACTCGTAAGTAACTAAAAATTAATAAAAAAATGGCTCTTGTTTCCCTCATTTTTTAGGCGTACATTAGCGCCATCTGGAGCAGTTTGAGCTCAGAATTTACAGCTATCGCCATCGGAAAAAGTGAATTTTTTGTGAGCGATAGTTGAACAAACAACGAAGGTCAAATTCATTTAAGGCGTCTCGCCGAGATCGCGGAGTGATGAGTCGTGAAATATTTTTTAATGGGCATTTCTTTTATGGTCATCGTTTGGGCCGGGACTTTCGCCCTGATGATCTAGCTGTAACGGTGTTAAAAAAAGGAGCCTCTCGGCTCCTTTTTTATTCGTTGCTTTCGCTGGTTAGCTTCGTCGATGCGGGCAGCAGTCCGTCTGCACGGAACATGGATTTAATACCGCGCACCGCCTGGCGGATACGATCGCGATTCTCAATTAAAGCGAAGCGTACGTGGGTATCGCCATAATCCCCGAAGCCGATACCCGGCGAAACGCAGACTTTAGCATCCTGCAGCAGCTTTTTAGCGAACTCCAGCGAGCCCATCGCCGCATACTGTTCAGGGATCTTCGCCCATACATACATTGACGCCTTCGGACATTCCACCATCCATCCGGCCTCATGCAGCCCTTTCACCAGCACATCGCGACGGCGCTTATACTGCTCGGCAATGTCGCGAACGCACTGCTGATCGCCTTCAAGCGCCGCAATGGCTGCAACCTGTAGAGGGGTGAAGGTGCCGTAGTCGTGGTAGCTTTTAATACGCGCCAGCGCATTAACCAACGTTTTGTTGCCAACCATAAAGCCGATACGCCAGCCCGCCATATTGTAGCTTTTCGATAGCGTAAAGAATTCGACGGCGACATCTCGCGCACCGGGAACCTGCATAATAGAGGGCGCTTTCCAGCCATCATAAACAATATCGGCGTAGGCCAGATCGTGCACAACCAGTACGTCATAACGCTTCGCCAGCGCCACGACCTTCTCAAAGAACTCCAGTTCGACGCACTGCGCGGTCGGGTTGGAAGGGAAACCGAGGATCATCATTTTCGGCTTCGGGTAACTCTCACGAATGGCGCGCTCAAGCTCGTTAAAGAAATCTACGCCTTCAACCAGAGGTACCGAGCGCACCTGGGCTCCGGCGATCACCGCACCGTAAATGTGAATAGGATAGCTGGGATTGGGCACCAGTACGGTGTCGCCATGGTCAAGCGTCGCCAGCATCAGATGCGCCAGGCCCTCTTTTGAACCAATGGTCACTATCGCTTCTGATTCCGGATCGATCTCAACGTTATAACGCTCTTGATACCAACGTGAAATCGCCCGGCGCAGGCGCGGAATTCCGCGAGAGGTGGAATAGCCGTGCGTATCGGGACGCTGGGCAACGGTGCATAGCTTCTCGACGATATGCGGCGGGGTCGCGCCATCGGGGTTACCCATGCTGAAATCAATAATATCTTCGCCGCGGCGTCGCGCAGCCATTTTCAGTTCAGCGGTGATATTAAAAACGTACGGGGGGAGACGATCGATACGCGTAAAACGGCGTTCAGGACTGAATTCAGCCATAGATTCCTCGGATTAACGTTAGCGCCCGGACCGTCCGAGCGACGCTGCTGCATGTGCAGCACGTTTAGAAAATAACCCGAAAAAATTCCCGCTGTCGAGGGGAAAGGCAAAAAAAAATTCTGGCGTTAAAAACGGGCATCAATTCAGCAAAATAGGGCAGCAATGTTCTTTACCCACCTCGCTTAACTCATTAAAATTAACATATTGATATCTATAATTTTACTTGAATCATTTCTCATCGGTAGACGCTGTTGAATCTCAGGCCTTTATCATTAATCCCCTTTTATTTGTAATACTTTTCCCTATTCATCCCTTCAGCTGGCCTTCTGCCGCGAGGTTTTCTATCATATTGCTTTCTCGCGATTAACACGGCGCACACATGCACGAAATATTTACTATGCTGCTGGCGGTTTTTGACCGTGCGGCATTAATGCTGATTTGTCTCTTTTTCCTCATTCGCCTGCGCCTGTTTCGTGAACTTCTGCATAAATCCGCGCATACGCCAAAAGAGCTGCTGGCCGTTACCGCGATCTTCTCTCTCTTTGCCCTGTTCAGTACCTGGTCAGGCGTACCGGTCGAAGGATCGCTGGTCAACGTGCGTATTATCGCAGTCATGTCCGGCGGGATCCTATTCGGTCCCTGGGTTGGGGCGATTGTCGGCGCGATCGCCGGGATACATCGCTACCTGATCGATATCGATGGCGTCACCGCCGTCCCCTGTTTTATTACCAGCATCGTCGCCGGTCTGCTCTCCGGTTTTATCAGTCGTAAAGTACCGAAAGCGCAGCGCTGGAAAGCGGGGATCCTCGCCGGGATGCTATGTGAGACGTTAACCATGATCCTCGTGGTCGTATGGGCGCCTTCGTTGGCGTTGGGGATCGATATCGTGTCAAAAATCGGTATTCCAATGATCCTCGGCAGCGTATGTATCGGCTTTATCGTTTTGCTGGTGCAGAGCGTTGAGGGAGAAAAGGAAGCCAGCGCCGCCCGCCAGGCAAAACTGGCGCTCGACATCGCCAACAAAACGCTACCGCTGTTTCGCCACGTCAATAGCGAGTCCCTGCGTCAGGTATGCGATATTATCCGCCGCGATATCAATGCCGATGCTGTCGCCATTACCAATACCCAGCAGGTGATGGCCTACGTCGGTGTCGGGGAAATCAACTACCGCGATAACGACGACGTTATCAGCCCGACGACGCAGCAGGCGATCCGCTATGGAAAAATCATTATCAAAAACAATGATGAAGCTCATCGGACGCCGGAAATACACTCCATGCTGGTCATTCCGCTGTGGGAAAAAGGCGTCGTCACCGGTACGCTAAAAATCTATTACTGCCACGCGCACCGCATCACCTCTTCATTGCAGGAAATGGCGATTGGCCTGTCGCAAATCATCTCCACGCAGCTGGAGGTCTCCCGCGCTGAACAGCTCCGAGAAATGGCCAATAAAGCCGAACTGCGCGCGCTGCAGAGTAAAATTAATCCCCATTTCTTATTTAATGCCCTGAACGCCATTTCGTCGTCGATTCGCATGAATCCAGACACCGCGCGTCAGCTAATTTTTAATTTGTCGCGCTATTTACGCTACAACATTGAATTAAAAGATGATGAACAAATAGATATCAAAAGGGAGCTGTATCAAATCAAGGATTATATTGCGATTGAACAGGCTCGCTTCGGCGATAAGCTGACGGTGATTTATGATATTGATGATGAAGTCAGTTTTATGATCCCCAGCCTGCTTATTCAGCCGCTGGTGGAGAATGCTATCGTCCACGGAATTCAGCCCTGCAAAGGAAAAGGCGTGGTGACCATCGGCATTAATGAGTGCGGGAATCGAGTACGGATTAGCGTTCGCGATACGGGGAACGGTATCGACCCCGCGGTGGTAGCAAGGGTAGAAGCTGACGAAATGCCGGGAAATAAAATCGGTTTACTCAACGTTCATCACCGGGTCAAGCTACTGTACGGAGAAGGCCTGCATATCCGACGCCTGACGCCGGGGACCGAAATCGCTTTCTATGTGCCAACCCAATACGCGCCTCAGGTGGCTACGGAGTCGCTGCTGTCATGAGCGGAGATAAAATGAAAGTCATCATTGTGGAAGATGAGTTCCTCGCGCAGCAAGAGCTCACCTGGTTGATTAATACCCATAGCGAAATGGAGATTGTCGGTACCTTTGACGACGGACTCGATGTGCTGAAGTTTTTACAGCACAACAAAGTCGACGCTATTTTTCTCGATATCAACATCCCGTCGCTGGATGGCGTACTGCTGGCGCAAAACATCAGCCAGTTCGCGCATAAGCCCTTTATCGTTTTTATTACCGCGTGGAAAGAGCATGCGGTGGAAGCCTTTGAGCTGGAGGCGTTCGATTACATCCTTAAACCCTACCAGGAATCGCGCATTATCAACATGCTGCAAAAGCTGACCGGCGCCTGGCTGCAACAGCAGCAGGCTAGCACAGCTACCGGAGCAGCGCCCAATCCGACCCGGGAAAACGACACGATTAATCTGATTAAAGATGAGCGGATTATCGTCACCAGCATCCACGATATTTACTACGCGGAAGCACATGAAAAGATGACGTTTGTTTATACCCGGAAGGAATCGTTCGTGATGCCGATGAATATCACGGAATTCTGCAACAAGCTGCCGCCCGCACACTTTTTTCGCTGTCACCGCTCGTACTGCGTCAATCTGAACAAAATTCGCGAAATCGAACCCTGGTTCAACAACACCTATATTCTGCGGCTTCGTGACCTTGAGTTTCAGGTTCCGGTGAGCCGCAGCAAGGTGAAAGAGTTTCGCCAGCTCATGCATCTGTAGGATTTCTTACCCAAATAAACGTTTTATTCGGGTAAGATTCGGCGCTTACAGAACCTGCCCGAGCGTCTGACGCAGGTGCGCGCCGGAGCCCAGCAGTCCCGGATTGTCGTGAACGATCAGATACACCGGAATATCCTGGACGAAGGCTTTAAACCGGCCTTTATCTTCAAATCCGCCGCGAAAACCGGACGCTTTAAAGAATTCGAGGAAACGCGGCACAATGCCGCCAGCAATATACACGCCGCCAAAGGTACCGAGCGTCAGCGCCAGGTTACCGCCAAATCGCCCCATAATGACGCAAAACAGCGACAGGGCGCGACGACAATCGATGCAGGTATCGGCCAGCGCGCGTTCGGTGACATCTTTAGGCTGCAGGTTTTCCGGCAGACGCCCATCAGACTTAACGATCGCATGATAAAGATTGACCAACCCGGGCCCAGATAATACGCGTTCGGCGGAGACGTGCCCCAGCTCGGTACGCAGCTCTTCCAGAATAATGCCTTCTTCTTCGCTATTGGGCGCGAAATCCACATGGCCGCCCTCGCCCGGCAGACTCACCCAGCGTTTATCAACATGTACCAGATGAGCAACGCCCAGCCCGGTACCTGCGCCATAGACGGCAATCGGCTTACCTTCCACCGGCTTCGCGCCGCCAAACTGAATCAGATGTTCAGCTTTCAGCATGGGGATTGCCATCGACACCGCAGTAAAATCGTTAATGATTTCCAGATGCGAGAAACCCAGGTTCTTTTTCATCTCAGCGATAGAAAATGCCCAGGTGTGGTTGGTCATCGCCACCCAGTCGCCGGTAATCGGACAGGCGATGGCAATACAGCCGTCTTCTACCTGGACGTTATGCTCTTCCAGATAGACCTGAACAACGGCTTCAAGACTGGGATAATCGAGCCCGGAATAGGTCTTGGCACGGGATATTTCCCCGCTTGTAAGATCGCATAACGCCAGACGGGCATTCGTTCCGCCAACGTCCCCTACTAAAGCAAATTTTGTCATTCCGTTACGGCTCCGCTAAAGTCAAAATGATTCTTTGGCACACTCTAAATTCATGACGACCTAACAACAACGACCAACGTATAAGTGCCCTTTGTTTAGCGACCCATGTCACAGTTAGGCTGTAATTTATGAAAATATTGTGCGGCACGATCGTCAGGCTACCTCGTTACTTTATCGTTTCAGCACCATTTGCGCCAACGTCCTAAACGCGTACGGGCAAAGTAGTGCTTCGAAATTTTCAGAAGGATATTTTCATGCTGCACCCGCGCGCCAGAACGATGCTGTTATTATCGATACCCGCAATCGTGATCGGTATTGCTGCCAGCCTGGTATTGATTGTGGCGATGAAAACGGCAGCCATGTTGCAGAAGATTCTCTGGAGTAACCTGCCAGGAGCTCTGGGCATGAACGCCAGCGGCCCTTTCTGGACGATCGCTATTCTCACCTGCACCGGCATTGCCGTAGGTCTGGTCGTACGTTTTAGCCCAGGGCACGCCGGACCCGATCCGGCCACCGAGTCGCTCATTGGCGCCCCGGTGAGCCCCAGCGCGCTGCCCGGCCTGCTCGCGGCGCTGATAATTGGCCTGGCAGGCGGCGTTAGCCTGGGGCCGGAACATCCTATTATGGTAATTAATATCGCTCTGACGGTGGCCCTTGGTTCACGCATTTTCCCCCGCGTCAGCGCGCTCGACTGGACGATCCTCGCCTCTTCCGGCACCATCGGAGCGCTATTCGGTACGCCTGTTGCTGCGGCGCTGATCTTTTCGCAAACGCTGAACAGCAGTAACGATGTCCCGCTCTGGGACCGGCTCTTCGCACCATTGCTTGCCGCGGCGGCGGGCTCTTTGACCACCGGGCTATTTTTCCACCCCAATTTTTCGTTACCTATCGCGCAGTACAATCAGTGGCAGCTTGTCGATATCTTTAGCGGGGCTATCGTTACGCTTATTGCTATTGCCGTCGGCATGGTTGGCGTTTGGTGCTTACCGCGTTTACACGCGCTGATGCAACGGCTAAAAAATCCGATCTTAACCCTCGGTATTGGCGGATTTTTATTGGGGATCCTGGGCGTCATCGGTGGACATATTACCCTGTTCAAAGGCCTCGAAGAAATGCAGCAATTAGCCTTTAGCCAGACATTGACCGCCAGCGATTTCATGCTTATTGCTTTGGTGAAGATGGCGGCGCTGGTGCTGGCTGCCGCCTGCGGCTTTCGCGGCGGGCGGATTTTCCCGGCGGTGTTCGTCGGCGTCGCGCTCGGACTGATGCTTCACGCGCACGTGGATGCCGTCCCGGCCGCTATCACCGTTTCCTGCGCGATCCTCGGACTGACGCTGGTGGTGACGCGCGATGGCTGGTTGAGCCTGTTTATGGCAGCGGTCGTGGTGCCAGACTCCACGTTACTTCCGCTGCTGTGCATCGTTATGCTTCCCGCCTGGCTATTACTTGCCGGGAAACCGCTGATGATCGCCAAACGCCCCAACGATTAAACGCGGCTGTTTCTCTCTTCCAGTGCCTGAGTGACCGTACGCAGAAAATCGGGGATATCCATTTTTGGCAGCATCACCTCCACCAGCGTCAGCCTGTCTGAGGCGACGCTGCTATTCATCGCTTCCTGTAGTTCCTGCGTGCGCGTCACTCGCCAGCAGCGGGAGGGGACGTCCGGAGCGAAAGCGTCAGGCAGACGATTCCAGTCCCAGAGCGCAATATCGTTGTAGCGTTGCTCGGGACCGTGAATCGCGCGCTCGACCGTATAGCCTTCGTTGTTGAGCAACAAAATCAGCGGACGCTGCTTATCTCTGAGCATCGATCCCAGCTCCTGAATAGTTAACTGCGCAGCGCCATCGCCAACAATCAGCACCACCCTTCTCTCCGCTGCCGCGATTTGCGCCCCGTAGGCCGCAGGAAGGGTAAAGCCTATCGATCCCCATAACGGCTGGACGATCAGCGTCGCGTCGACCGGAAGCTTAAGCGCAGCGGCGCCAAAAGCGGCGGTACCCTGATCGGCAAGGATAATATCTCCAGGACGGAGCTGTTTCTGTACCGTATTCCAGAAGTTTTTCTGCGTCAGGCTCCCCTCTGGCGCGCCGCTCACGCCGGGCGCCTGAATATTCGGCGAAACCCATTCTGCCGCCAGGCTGGCAGAGAGCTCGATTAAAATGGCGAGCGCCTTTTCCATGGGAATCCGGCTGAACCAGCGATCGGCAACCCGAACGGCAAAGGGCTGTATTTCTATCGTTTTTTCCAGTGGAAGGTGCTGGGTAAAACCGGCGGTAATAGTGTCGGTAAAACGCGTACCGATACAAATAATGGTATCCGCGTTTTCGATAGCATCGCGAGTCTCCTCCGCACTGGCTATCCCGCTATACGTCCCGACAAAACCGCTCTGTTGCTCATCAAAAAGACCTTTGCCCATGAGCATCGTGGCGTAAGCAACGGGTACCTTCGCCACCCACTCTCGAAGAGCGTTTTGTAACCCATAGCGCTGGGCGAGAAAATCGGCCAGCAGCGATACGCGACGGCTGCTTCTTAGCATCCGTCCAGCGTGCTCGCGGAAACCCGCCAGCTGGTTCTCATCGGCGGGCAGCCCCTGAATAAGCAAACGATGAGCAGGCGGCGTGGTCTTTGCCTTCGCCACATCGGCCGGCAGCATCAGATAACCAGGACGATGATGGGTGAGCATTTCGCTCAGAACCCGGTCTATTTCATGGCAGGCATTTCCCGCCGCCAGCACCGCCTGAGAGCAGGTAATTTGTTCACTCATACGCGAAAAATGGCTGAAATCGCCATCGCCAAGCGTATGGTGCAGCAGCTCGCCGCGCTGCTGGGCGCCGGTACAGGGAGCACCGACGATATGCAGGACCGGTACATGTTCAGCGTAGCTCCCGGCGATGCCGTTCAGCGCGCTCAGCTCGCCGACGCCATAGGTGGTCAACAGCGCGCCTGCGCCCTTGATACGCGCATAGCCATCAGCGGCATAGGCCGCGTTTAGCTCGTTTGCACAACCCACCCACCCTAAATTCCGATGCGCAATAACGCTGTCGAGAAACTGTAAATTGTAATCACCAGGTACGCCAAACAAGCGGTCTATACCGCAGTCTACGAGACGATCCAGCAGATAATCGCCAATGGTGTAAGTCGGTTGCATATCCCCACTCTCCTCTCATGCAGATAAGTTGAGTATTGAATAAGCAGTTGCACTGTCCACATTGCACCCAACAAATGCGGTGGCAAGTAAAATTTACGCGTTCAGGGAGTATACTCGGCGCCAAAGATTCTTTAGTGTAAACGTATACACAACCCTGTTTTATCTGCGGAGGAAGTATGGTTTACCAGGCAAACGCCACGCGATATCAAACGATGGAATACCGCCGCTGCGGTCATAGCGGACTAAAGCTACCGGCAGTTTCTCTGGGGCTTTGGCATAATTTTGGCGATGAAACGCGGGTGGAAACCAGCCGTCAGCTTCTGCGTCACGCATTCGATCTCGGCATAACCCATTTCGATTTAGCCAATAACTACGGGCCACCGCCGGGATCGGCGGAGAGCAATTTTGGCCGTATTCTGAAAGAGGATTTTTTGCCCTATCGCGATGAGCTGATCATCTCCAGCAAAGCCGGTTACACCATGTGGGACGGCCCCTATGGCGACTGGGGATCGCGCAAGTACCTGATCGCCAGCCTCGATCAAAGCCTTAAACGAATGGGCCTGGACTATATCGACATTTTCTACCACCACCGCCCTGACCCCGAAACGCCGCTGCTGGAAACCATGCGCGCGCTGGACCACATCGTCCGCCAGGGCAAGGCGCTGTACGTCGGCTTGTCTAATTATCCGCTCGAACAGGCCCGGCAAGCCGTCAACATCCTTAACGATCTCGGCACGCCATGCCTGATTCATCAGCCAAAATATTCGATGTTTGAACGCTGGGTCGAAGAGGGATTACTGGATTTCCTGCACACCTCGGGGGTGGGAAGTATAGCGTTTTCACCGCTGGCGGGCGGCCAGTTAACCAACCGTTACCTGCACGGCATTCCGGCTGACTCCCGCGCCGCCAGCGGTAGCCGGTTCCTGCAACCGGATCAGCTTACCGAAAGCAAACTGGAAAAAGTTCGCCAGCTGGACGCGCTGGCCGAATCCCGCGGACAGAAGCTTTCGCAGATGGCGCTGGCCTGGGTGCTGCGCGATGAGAAAGTCACTTCGGTACTGATTGGCGCCAGTAAAACCTCGCAGCTCGACGATGCGGTTGGCATGCTGGAAAACCGCCATTTCAGCGCCGAAGAGCGGGCAACCATCGACGCGATCCTTGCGGTGTAAATTCATTGTTACTTTAGCAAAAAGTGCTCTCACTGGCGATTTAGGAGTTCCTCCGATACGACGGGGCTTTACCGCCCCGTAATATCAGGTTAACAGGCCGACAACGGCCCCGATCGTGAAGGAGAAGAGTATGTTCAGGTCACTGATTTTGGCTGCAGTGCTTCTGGCTTCAGCGCCATTGGTCGCTAATGCTGGTGAAATCACCCTGTTGCCATCAATAAAATTACAAATTGGCGATCGCGACAATTATGGTAACTACTGGGACGGTGGCGGCTGGCGCGACCGTGATTATTGGCGTCGACACTATGAATGGCGCGATAACCGCTGGCGTCGTCACGATAACGGCTGGCATCGCGGCTGGGATAAACGTAAAGCCTACGAGCGCGGCTATCGTGAAGGCTGGAATGATCGTGATGACCGACGCGGCGGTTGGGGTCGTGGACCAGGCGGTCGCGGACATGGCCACGGCCACGGTCATCATTAATATTCATTGTAAAAGGGAGCCATCCGGCTCCCTTTCTCGTTGTCGCGTTTAACTAAATATCGTCCCAACAATCAGCCAGCCGTTAAGCGCCACAACGACTGCGACAATCGCCCACCCCAGCAGTTTTACCCACCGGGAATTGACCAGATCGCCCATCAGGCGGGAGTCGCTGGTGAATATCAGCAGCGGCACCAGCGCGAGGGCAATACCGAAACTCAGCAATACCTGGCTCATCACCAGAATACGCGTGGGATCCAGGCCCATTAAAATCACGATAAACGACGGCAGCATGGTGATCGCCCGACGAAACCACAGCGGGATATGAAAGCGGATAAAGCCCTGCATCACCACCTGCCCCGCCAGGGTCCCAACAACCGTAGAAGATAAACCCGCCGCAATCAGACTCAGGCCAAAGATGGTGGCTGCCGCGTGGCTCAGCAAGGGTTCAAGCGTCAGATAGGCCTGATCGAGGTCGGCAACTCCGGTGTGGCCGTTGAAATGGAAGGCCGCGGCGGCGGTCGCCATCATTGCCAGGTTGACAAAACCAGCAATGGTCATGGCAATCGCCACATCCCAGCGCGTGGCGTTATAGCGATCTTTGCGCGTGCCTCCATGCAGGTGCTGAGTGAGCGACGAGTGTAAATAGATGACATGCGGCATAATGGTCGCTCCCAGCACCCCGGCGGCAAGAAACACCGCCTCGCTGGTCGGCAGAGATGGAACGAGCATCCCTTTCGCTAACGGCGCCAGCGCGGGCTGAGAGAAGATAAGCTCTACGACATACGCCGCCGCGACGAACAGCAGTAGCCCGCGAATCACTTTTTCCAGCGGCTTTTGACCGCGACGCTGGAGCATCAGAATCAGAAACGTCGCAATCCCCGTCAGCACCGCGCCCTGCAGCAATGACACGCCGAGAACCAGCTTAAATCCGATAGCCGCGCCAATAAACTCGGCAAGATCGGTCGCCATCGCGATAATTTCGGCCTGCACCCAGTAAAACCACACCACAGGACGCGGATAATGGTCGCGAATTTGCTCCGCCAGATTTTTTCCGGTGGCGATGCCCAGCTTCGCCGACATCACCTGAATCAGCATCGCCATCAGGTTAGCCCATACCACCACCCACAGCAGCTGGTAGCCAAAGCTGGCGCCGGCCTGGATGTTGGTGGCGAAGTTACCCGGATCGATATAGCCGATGGCAGCAATGAACGCCGGCCCCATCAGGGCGAGCTTAATCTTGCGCGCTGCGCGACCGCTGCTATTCTCAACGCGACTGTTTGTCATTTTCTGCCTCTGGAAATATAGCCTTTGCTATGTTTTATGCTATCAAAATGCGAATGATTATCAAGTTCATTTGGAATGGTGATAATGATTGCTATGATAGGAGGGAACGATAGCGGGTCGGCAACTGAAAAACCGGGGGAACTGATAAACGCTTTTAATTAATCACCAGAATAGTACAAGAGAGCAACTTTTAAAACCTTTACGTAACATAACAAAAATGCATGGTTGATCACTATTTTTGCCATTAGTCACATATCCTTGCAATAGTGTGTGCTAGCTCTCGTTTTCTTTGCGCTTGTTACATAGAATGTGCACAGAAATTTAACCTGCCTCATATTTGGAGCAAATATGGACCGCGTCCTGCACTTTATTCTCGCGATCGTAGTGGTGGCCATTCTGGCCCTGTTGGTCAGCCACAACCGTAAGCAGATTCGTATTCGTTATGTCATTCAGCTGCTGGTCATTGAAGTGCTGCTGGCCTGGTTCTTCCTGAACTCTGACATTGGCCTGGGTTTTGTGAAGGGCTTCTCCGAGATGTTTGAAAAACTCCTCGGTTTCGCTAATGAAGGGACAAATTTCGTCTTCGGCAACATGAACGACAAAGGTCTGGCGTTCTTCTTCCTGAAAGTTTTGTGCCCGATCGTCTTTATTTCCGCGCTGATCGGTATTTTGCAGCATATTCGCATTCTGCCTATCGTCATTCGCGCTATCGGTACCGTACTGTCCAAAATCAACGGCATGGGCAAGCTGGAATCCTTTAACGCTGTCAGCTCCCTGATTCTGGGCCAGTCCGAAAACTTCATCGCTTATAAAGATATTCTTGGCAAGATGTCCCGCAACCGCATGTACACCATGGCGGCGACCGCGATGTCTACCGTCTCCATGTCTATCGTGGGCGCGTACATGACCATGCTGCAGCCGAAATATGTGGTCGCGGCGCTGGTACTGAACATGTTCAGCACCTTTATCGTTCTGTCGCTGATTAACCCGTACCGCGTCGACGAAAGCGAAGAAAACCTGCAGATGTCCAACCTGCATGAAGGCCAAAGCTTCTTCGAGATGCTGGGTGAATACATCCTGGCGGGCTTTAAAGTGGCGATTATCGTTGCCGCCATGCTGATTGGCTTCATCGCGCTGATTTCCGCGCTGAACGCCCTGTTCGCCACCGTCACCGGCTGGTTCGGCTATAGCATCTCCTTCCAGGGGATCCTCGGCTATATCTTCTATCCGGTAGCGTGGGTTATGGGCGTACCGGCGGGTGAAGCGCTGCAGGTAGGGAGTATTATGGCCACCAAACTGGTTTCTAATGAATTCGTCGCCATGATGGATCTGCAGAAAGTTGCCGCCACGCTCTCTCCGCGTGCGGAAGGCATCATCTCTATCTTCCTGGTCTCCTTCGCTAACTTCTCCTCTATCGGTATTATCGCCGGGGCAATTAAAGGATTGAATGAAGAGCAAGGTAACGTGGTTTCCCGCTTCGGCCTGAAGCTGGTGTACGGTTCTACGCTGGTGAGCGTGCTCTCTGCGTCTATCGCCGCGCTGGTACTGTAATTAGCGAAAGCCGGGCAAGTCCCGGCTTTTTCATGTCCGCAGTTCGCTCAACGGCAGCGGCTTACCGATAAGATACCCCTGCAAATAATCAACGCCTAACTCAAGAAGCTTTTCCCGCTGCTCAGGCGTTTCAACATATTCCGCCACCACCTTCATTTTCTTAACCTTGGCCATTTCAATAATAGATTTGACCATAATGGCATCCAGCGGATCGGTCTCGATATCACGCACGAAGCAGCCGTCAATTTTCAGGATATCGGCCTGCAGGCTTTTCAGGCGCTCGTAGTTAGCGTAGCCGGTACCAAAGTCATCAATCGCGATGCCGCAGCCGAAATCTCGCAGCAGCTGGATGTTATGCATGCTGGTCTCAACATCGGAAAATGCCTGCTCCTCGGTAACCTCAATCGTTATCGCCTCTGCCGACAGGTTATGGCGTTTAAACAGAGCGATGATTTGCGCCGCGCTATCCTTTTGCATCAGCGTATAGGGCAGCAGGTTAACGGAGAAATGCCGACCGTGGTGGTTTTTGAGCGAACTAAACAGCGTTTCCAGTACCTGCATATCAAAACGCTGGCTCAGGTTAAATTGCGCAATCAGTGGAATAAACCTATCGGGCGTAATGATGGTATTACCGCAGCGCATACGGCTAAGTATCTCATAGTACCCTTCTCCGCAGGCATTCCGGATAGGCTGGGCGTACAGCACCACTCCACGCTCGCTAAGCGCCTGTTTAATTTTCGCCAGCAGCCGTACCTGTTCGCTTGTTTGATCGGATATCTGCTCTTGCGCCGCGTCCAGCGCTAATACGCGCCGCCCCGCCCCGGCCTGCTCCGATAACCAGCTAAGCTGACCGAGCATCGGATGAAGCTCGGATTCTTTACCGCCGTAGCCGCCCCATGATGCGCCAAATTCCAGATCCAACGCCTGGTTGTTCCAGCTAAACTTTTTATGGTTAAGCGTGGAAACAATATGATTTAAACGCGCCTCTGGCTCCGGGCCATTAAGCACCAGCAACAGCTCGCTGCCGGGGAGCTGATATATGCGCTCTCCCTGAGCCAATAGCGGCTGTAGTTTGCGGGCAATCTGCCTTTTGCTCTCTACTCTCATCATCATGCCGTAATGACGACTCAGAAAATCCAGATTCTGAATACGCAGGCTGCTGATGGCAACAGCAGGGTTTCGCTGCAGGTGGCTCTCCAGCGCGCGTAGATTCGGTAAACCGGTTAGCGGATCTTCTTCCGCCTGATCTCGCCACCTGAGCTTCATTCTTTCACTGCGAGCATAGATATCCGCCATATAAAACAGGCAGATAGTGAAACAAATTAGTACTGAAAGAACAAATGATAGTGAATATTCAGTTTGTACCCCATGTAAAAAATTCTGGTTATACGCCACGAGTAAAAAGGCGGAAACGGACCATGAAATGCGAATCAGCGTATGTCCCAGGCGGCTAATACCAATGAAGTATAAAATGAAAATAAGCGGGACTAAATAACCGGCAATAAAAACAGAATCATAAGGCGTACACAGCACCAGTAATATTGTCGCCAGGGCCACAAACCAATACAACGTAAATACCCGCTGCTCGCGCGTCCGCCACGCGTGACAAAGATTGCGCCAGAATGCTCGCGCATAATGCGGACTGATAATCATCCGCAACGGATAATAAAAGAATGTCGTAAAAATTAATGCGGCGCTAATCAGGCTTTGTATATCGATAATGGTGTAAATAACTGACATATTGCCGAAATAGCTGGAGATCGCCAGCGGAAACGAAAAAAAACGCCCCGCCATGTACATAGTGACCTTCAACAGGAGGGGAGCGAAAAAGCCTCCCCAAAAAATCCTCGCGCCCATATGTTTTGCCGTCAGCCCGGCGCGCCAGCGCCTTCCAAGCTGAAAGCGGACAATAGCGCAGGAGACGAAAACCGAAAAGAGCTGGCAGAATAGCAGGATCAGCGCCTGGGCTAGCGTCAGATCGATTATCCAGGCGTTGGTGATCGCAAACGCGATTATCAATGGCGCAACGGCGTAGCGCCCAAAAATAAAAAGCACCGAATACATTAAGCTCAGCGGTAACCATGCCAAATAAATTTGATTTCCGTCAATAATGGTTTGCGGCGAAATAAATCGGGACAGCGGAATTGCGATAAGGCAGACCAGGAGAGCCAGCAGAGTTTTTTTGATCTTAATGTTAAGATGATCAATCATTATTGTTAATTAAAACTCCGGCTGCAATAAATATATTTAGGCAACAGATATTATGTTGCTTAATAAAGGCAGGCAAGATTTTAAATAGTGAAAAAATCTGAAATTACTTAACGCAGAGGTTTGCTGACTTATTCAAAGAATGCTTTACATTTCCTCCAGCAGACAAACAAAAAACCCCCGCCGTAGCGAGGGTTCCGAATTTGGTGGAGCTAAGCGGGATCGAACCGCTGACCTCTTGCATGCCATGCAAGCGCTCTCCCAGCTGAGCTATAGCCCCACAGGACCTCTTTACGAACCAAACCTGATGGGTGCAGGTTTTGGTGGAGCTAAGCGGGATCGAACCGCTGACCTCTTGCATGCCATGCAAGCGCTCTCCCAGCTGAGCTATAGCCCCGTAACGTAAAGCGTATCGTGTTGACGGGCGGCATAATATGAATTCCTTCGCCAGGTGTCAACGGCAAAATCAATCCCAGCTATTTGATCGCTGAAAAAGCAGGCAAACGGCTGACATTGCGAGCCTTATCGCAGCCAGAAGCTAAACATGTCACGCTTTCCTTTAAAAGGATGCTATAACATGTGCAACTAATTCCCACATATTTACTCAGGAAATAGTATGCTCAAGGAACGAATGACACCTGAAGAAATAGCGCATTTGACTGGCTTCAGTCGGCAAACGATTAACAAATGGGTACGCAAAGAGGGATGGCAAACTTCCCCGCGACCCGGCGTACAGGGCGGTAAAGCGCGCCTCGTACATGTTAATGAGCAGGTTCGCGAGTTTATCCGCAGCGCACAGCGCGTGGCCGAAAACCCCGTCCCCTATTCCGCAACGGATAACGATCTGGAATCTCTGCTGCTTACGCTATGTAAAGAGATGACGCCGGGTGAGCAAAAGCTGTTTATGTCGCTGTTGCTACGCGAGGGGATCACCGGGCTACTCAACCGACTGGGTATCCGCGATCGGTGAAATCATGATGAAACTCAAAGAAAAAATGACGCCAGCGGAGCTCGCCGAGTGCCTTAATCTCGCCCGGCAAACCATTAACCGTTGGGCCAGAGAGCAAAACTGGCGGACGGAAGCCATACCCGGTGTGAAAGGCGGGCGCGCTCGCGTGATTGTCATCGACAAAGCGGTAATCGATTTCCTGGCAAATATCCCGGCGCTGCGCCATTTAACCCTTGATAACCAGCTGGCGGAACCAGTCGTTAAATACTTTGTGAATGATGCTGATACGATCTGGCGCCAGATTGTCGAGACCATGCACCTGATGACCCCCGCAGAGCAGTTGCACCTGCGCGATCTTCTTGCCCGCGAAGGGATCAGCGGGTTTCTATCCCGGCTGGGTATTGCTGATGCTAAAAAATAGGCAAAAAAAACGGCGGGGTTAGCTTGCCCCACCGTTTTATAAATCCCGATATTACTATCAGGATTGTTGACTTTCCCGTTCAGCAATAAAGGCCAGCGCTTTATTGATTCGTTCTACGCTACGTGACTTACCGATTGCATGCACGGTGACATCAAGCGCCGGAGACTGGCCTGCACCGGTCACCGCGACGCGCAGCGGCATCCCCACTTTTCCCATTCCCACTTCCAGCTCATCGGCCGTCGCCTGAATCGCGTGGTGGACGTTTTCGGCCGTCCAGTCACTCATGGCGGCTAATTTGTCGCGCACCATTTCCAGCGGCTGGCGGGCAACCGGACGCAGATGTTTTTTCGCCGCATCGGCATCAAATTCGGCGAAATCTTCATAGAAATAGCGGCAGCTCGCCGCCATCTCTTTAAGCGTTTTGCAACGTTCGCCCAGCAGTTTCACCAGTTCAGCCAGCTGAGGCCCGTTACGGGTGTCGATATTTTCCTGCTCAATGTGCCACTGTAAATGCGTTGCCACATATTCCGGGGCCAGCGAATTGATATAGTGGTGGTTCAGCCACTGCAGCTTTTCCGTGTTGAACGCGCTGGCAGATTTGCTCACCGCGCCCAGACTGAACAGTTTAATCATCTCTTCGCGAGAGAAAATCTCCTGGTCGCCGCTGGACCATCCCAGACGCACCAGATAGTTCAGCAGCGCTTCCGGCAGGTAGCCGTCGTCGCGATACTGCATAACGCTGACCGCGCCGTGACGCTTGGAGAGTTTTTTACCATCGTCGCCGTTAATCATCGAGACGTGGGCGTAAACCGGCACCGGCGCATTCAGCGTTTTCAGGATGTTAATCTGGCGCGGGGTGTTGTTGATATGGTCTTCGCCACGGATAACGTGGGTGATCTCCATATCCCAGTCGTCAACCACCACGCAAAAGTTGTAGGTCGGGGAACCGTCGGTACGACGGATAATCAGATCGTCCAGCTCCTGGTTGCTGAATTCGATCGGACCGCGGATCTGGTCGTCAAAAACAACGGAACCCTCTTCCGGGTTGGCAAAACGGACAACGCAAGGTTCGTCGTCAGCATGATGCTCGTGGCCATGGCGGCAGCGACCGTCGTAGCGCGGCTTTTCACCTTTCGCCATCTGTTCTTCACGCAGTGCTTCCAGGCGCTCTTTGGAGCAGTAGCATTTATAGGCCGTGCCCGCCTGCAGCATTTCATCAATGACGGCGTTGTAGCGATCAAAACGCTTGGTCTGGAAGTACGGACCCTCATCCCATTCCAGGCTCAGCCAGTTCATACCATCCATGATGGCTTCAATGGCCTCCGGCGTTGAGCGCTCGAGATCGGTGTCTTCAATACGCAGCACAAACTCACCGCCGTGGTTACGTGCAAAAAGCCAGGAATAGAGAGCAGTACGCGCGCCGCCAACGTGCAGATAGCCTGTCGGGCTGGGCGCGAAGCGAGTTTTGATTTTCATGAAGTGGCCTTACGTTTGATAAAGGTGCCGACACGCGGCAGCGTTCGTTAGATTTTATGGGGGAATATTCTAACACCGTGGGCTGATTCCTCAATGTTGTTACCGTTTCAACGTCACGCTTTCCCCTTTTTGTTTATAAATCATGCGCCACAGATGACATTGCGATCGTTTTGTTTAATTTTACGACGAACAAACAAATTATTTAGAAAAGGCGTTGACTCATTTCCAACTCTCCCTATAATGCGACTCCACACAGCGGGGGTGATTAGCTCAGCTGGGAGAGCACCTCCCTTACAAGGAGGGGGTCGGCGGTT